>Ga0082212_10004018_pt1 | contig 20614 bp, 18 predicted proteins | sample TergutNt197P3_FD_71548 | JGI IMG/M metagenome (GOLD analysis project Ga0082212, IMG submission 71548) | Neocapritermes taracua P3 segment gut microbial communities from Petit-Saut dam, French Guiana - Nt197 P3 | ecosystem: Host-associated > Arthropoda: Insects > Digestive system > Gut ... | reverse complement strand
CCTTCATGACGACTGCGAACAATCATCTTGCTAGTTTTCTTATTACGACGAGTGCGATAACCGAGAGTCAATTGGCCCCACGGTGTGCGTGGCGGTTTACCAGAGCCGTGACGGCCACCGTCACCACCGCCGTGCGGGTGATCTGTTGCATTCATGACAACACCACGGACGCTTGGTCGAATGCCTTTGCGGCGGCGGCGACCAGCGGCACCGATGGTGATGTTTTGGTGCTGAACGTTGCCGACTACACCGATATTAGCTTGGCAAGTGACGAGGACTTTGCGAACCTCGCCACTACCCAAACGAATTGTGGCGTAACCGTTTTCTTTGGCCATAAGTTGAGCCGATGTGCCGGCTGCACGGGCAATTTGAGCACCTTTGCCGGGGGTAAGTTCGATGGCGTAAATCTGAGTACCAACAGGGATTTGCTCAATTGGCATGCGGTTGCTGGTTTCGACTGGGGCGTCGGTGCCAACTTTGATAACTTTGCCTTTTTTCATGCTGGTGTCGGCTAGAATGTAGTGGTAAGTGCCGTTTTGATCTTTGACCCGAGCAATGCGGGCGCTGCGGTTGGGGTCGTATTCGATTTCTTCAACAGTGAAAGTTAGACCAACTGGCAGATTATAGGTCATGATGCGATAGTGTCGCTTTACGCCGCCGCCACGATGACGCACAGTGGTACGACCTTGGTTGTTTTTGCCTGCACGTTGCTTTTTGCTACGCAATAGGCTTTTTAACGGCTTGCGCGTGGTGATTGAGTCGAAATCTTGAGTAGTTTTTTGCCTTTGGGCTGGAGTGGTGGGTTTATATTTACGAATTGCCATTATTTATCTCCTCTACTGCCGGTGCGGCGTCTGGCGAACAAGCCTCTTTTCTTGGGCTCGGTCGTCTGATTTGCTTCGCTCGCTGCGGCAGGGTTATCGGTTGCGGTCTTTGCGTCGGCAGCTTTGGCGTCTTTAGTATCCTTGCCATCCTTGGCTGGTTCTTCGTCGAAGACTTTGATCTTGTCACCGTCTTTTAGAGTGACATAAGCGAAATGCTTATCTTGGCGATGAGTGGTGCCGGGATAAGCGCGTTTGCCACGACTAAAGCGGGCGGGCTTACCTTTGCGAGTAAGCGTGCGAACAGAGATGACGGAAACTTTGTGCTCCTTTTCGACTGCGGATTTAATAGACTGTTTGCTAGCTCCATCTGGTATTAGGAAAATATAGGTGCTCTTAGTCTGCTCTGCGAAGGCTTTTTCGGTTTGAATAGGGCGGATTAACATGTTACTTGACCTCCTTTCCAAGCAGCCAGTTTTCGATCATGGGTATCGTGGCTTCAGCAATGATGATTTGGTCAGCATTGAGGATATCGAAAACGTTGAGATAGGTTGGTCGAACGACTTTGATATTGGCAATGTTATTAGTGGCACGAAGGATTTGTTCAGTCTTTTCAGGAATGATTACAAGATAATTCTTGTCGTTGCTGATTTTCAATTCTTTGATTGCGTCTTTGGTCTTGCCAGATTTGGCCACGAAATCAGTAATAGTGACTATTTTTTTGGCTTTGTTCTGCATAGATAGAGCTTGGCGCACGCTCGTGAGTTTGGTGGATTTGCTAAGTTTTTTGGTGAAGTTCTCTTCGCCGGTACGACCGAAGGCAACGCCACCGTGACGCCAGATCGGGTTGCGGGTGGAGCCGAAGCGAGCACGACCGGTGCCTTTTTGGCGCCAAGGTTTTTTGCCGCCGCCGCGAACTTCACCGCGCTTCAAAGTTTTAGCGTGAGAGCTGCGGGAATTAGACAGATAAGCGTCATAAGCCAATTTCACGAGTTCGTGATTATTGACTTCGAGATTAAAGATTTCTTTATTCAATTTTACGTCTGCCATGGCTTACTCCTTCCCTCTGACAACAATCAAACCCTTCTTGGGACCAGGAACGGCCCCTTTGAGGCCGAGTAAATTGTTTGCGGTGTCGATATAGGCGACGATGAGATTCTTGACAGTGACTTGATCAGCGCCCATGCGGCCGGGCATCTTTTTGCCCTTAAAGACCTTCTGTGGATACATAGAACCAATGGAGCCCAGGCGACGGACATTCCCATTACCACCGTGAGTATGCTTGGACTCGTGGAAATTGTACCGTTTGATAGTACCAGCGAAACCTTTACCTTTGCTGATGCCGGTAACTTCGACTTTGTCACCGAGTTCAAAATTGGCAACGGTGATTTCGCTGCCAAGAGTGGTTTCTTCCGGGATATTGTCAATGCGGAATTCGCGAATGTATTTTGGTGTTAGATTTTTGCCGGATTTTTTGGCGTGTCCGGCCACGGCCTTGCTCAGATTTTTACCCTGACCATATGCCATTTGAACTGCGCTATACCCGTCAGATTCGACGGATTTAGTCTGAGTCACAGTGCAAGGGCCGGCTTGGAGGATAGTCACAGGGGTAACTATACCATCTTCACCGATGATCTGAGTCATACCAATTTTGGTGCCGAGGATGACTTTCATCTCTTTCCTTATCATTAAAATTACTTGGCTTATGGGTGGTTCCTTTGTAGGCCTATCCCTTGCGCCAGAGCAACTGTTGTTTTAGTAAAAATATACCCTGGTATTTTACCATGATCCAGAGAGAAAAGTCAACGGTAAAAACTTAGACGATTTATTTTGGAATACAATATAGCACTGTCTCGCAAAGACTATAGGAATACTGTCTTAGGTAGAACGCATTTAAGGTTTCATTCAGTCTGGCGCAAATATCTTTATCAGGCTCAAATTCATACAGGAAGCTATCGGTTAAATCTAATGTCTCGTCGAACTTTATAACGGTATCTCTCAGTCTAACTTAACCGTTTATTTTTGCATGTAGCTTTTTGACTCTATATACAAAATATCACACATTTATTAAAAGGCCAATTTCGTTGGGAAATAATTTTGCTTTAGTGACAAGATTGGGTTAAATCCATTCGTTGAAGAGGCGTTTGTAGAAGACTTTGACGAATTGTACGGCGAAGAAGTAGCCAGCCAGAAGAACGATCAGCGGCAAGATAAAGATTACCGGCAAGGTACCCATGTTGATAGCGTCGGAAAATGGCGTGAAAGCTATAAACAGAGCGATTGCGGCAATAGATAGGGTTGATACCAGAAGTGGAATGGAGGGACGAGACTGCAGGAACGGGACTTTGCCGGTGCGGGCAACATGGATGATGAGGACCTGAGAAAGAACGCCAAATATGAACCAGCCAGCCCAGAAGAGCGGGATGGTTTCTGGCGTATGGAAGCCAAATATAAACCAAAGAACACCGAAGCAGAGAATGTCAAAGATCGAAGAGGTGACGCCGGCAAAAACCATGAACGTAGTGATGGAGCGAGGTGACCATTTGCGGGGTTTTTTGAGGTATTCCTTGTCGACATTGTCGAAAGGCAAACCTAGAACAGAAAAGTCAGCGAGCAAGTTTTGGGTGAGGATTTGGATTGGCAGCATGGGCAGAAATGGCAACATGATAGAAGCAAACAGGACCGAAAACATGTTGCCGAAATTACCGGAGACGGCTAGTTTGATATATTTGCTGACATTGCCAAAGGTACGGCGACCTTCGATGACGCCTTCTCCTAGCACCCCTAGATCTTTTTTGAGCAAAATGATCTCGGAAGTTTCTTTGGCGATGTCAACAGCAGTGTCGACCGAAATGCCAACGTCAGCTTGGTGCAAAGGTGGAGCGTCATTGATGCCGTCACCCATGTAGCCGACGGTGTGGCCGGACTCTTGTAGAACGCGCACGAGGCGTTCCTTTTCAGCTGGGGAAAGTTTGTAGAAAAGTTGGCAGTTTTTGGCGGCGGATTTGAGGGCATCATCCTCCATGGCTGAAACTTCTTGACCAGATAAGGCGCAATCGGGACTGATACCGACATGATCGCAGACATAAGAGGCCACGCCGAGCGAATCGCCAGTCATAACTACGACTTTGATGCCGGAAGCTTTAAGATCGGAGACGGCGGCACGAGCGGATTCTTTAGGTGGGTCAAGGAAACAGACAAAACCGGTGAGAGTGAGGTCGTTTTCATCTTTGACGCCAAACTTGCCAGCGCGGAAGCTACGTAGGGGTTTTTCGGCCAAAGCAATCACGCGGAGCCCTTGGTTGTTATATTTTTCGTAAGTTTTCATGGCGATTTTGCGGTGATCACTAGTCAGAGGGTGGATTTTGCCCTCGAGTTTAACCTGGGAACAAACTTCTAGCATTTCTTCGACTGCACCCTTAGTGATAAGGGTCCTGGTGCGGTCTTTGCTTTCAAGCACAACGCTGAGACGGCGACGGGTAAAATCGAAGGGAATTTCGTCGACAACGGTATACTTAGTGATGAGAGAGGAAAGGCCATTTTTCTCTGCACGATTAATCACGGCAACGTCGAGTAAGCCTTTGAGTCCGGTCTGGAAATAAGCGTTGAGATAGGCGTATTCCAGTACGCGAGCGTCAGATTTACCGTCGACATCTAGATATTCTTCAAGGATAATTTTGTCTTCGGTGAGAGTGCCAGTTTTGTCGGTAGCGAGAATGTCCATCTCGCCGAAAGTCTGGATAGCACCAAGCTGTTTGACGATAACTTGATGCTTAGACATTCTGACGGCGCCGGTGGCTAGTGTTGCGGTCATGATGACCGGAAGCATCTCCGGAGTGAGACCTACGGCTACTGATACGGCAAAAAGCAACGATGCGGTCCAATCTGCCTTGAGGAAGCCGTTCAACAGGAAGACCAGTGGCACCATGATAATGACCATAGTGATGAGGAGTCTGCTGACATTAGTGACACCGCGTTCAAAAGAATTTTTACCGGTTTTACCACTTAGGGTCTCGGCCATAGCGCCAAAATAAGTATTGTTGCCAGTGGCAAGAATCACAGCGGTGGCGCTACCGGAAATAATGTTGGTGCCCATAAAACCCAGGTTCTTTAGGTCAGTTAGGCTGGAACCGTGCTCATGGCGGGTATGTGCGAACTTTTCGACTGGCATTGATTCGCCGGTGAGGGCAGCCTGTGCGACGAAAGTGTCTTTGGTGGAAAGAAACCGTACGTCTGCAGGTATCATGTCGCCAGCGGAAAGTCGGACGATGTCACCAGGTACCAGTTCGGCTAGTGGTAATTCTTGAAGACCGCCACGGCGGAAAACGCTGGCGGTGTTATTGACTAAGGATGCGAGTTTGGCGGCGGCGCGAGAAGAGCGCTCGCTCTGTACGAAGGAGACGATGCTGGAAGCGAGGATCATCGCTAAGATCATAAAGATGGTGATCCAACTGATTTCTTCATCGCTAAAGTAATCTGCGAAGTAAGAAACAATAGCAATAATGAAAAGTATGATATTGAAGGGATTGACTAGGGCTTCGATGATGCGCGTAAGGGTAGTTTGTTTGTTAGTGAGGGTGATTTCGTTGCTGCCGTAGCGTTTGAACTTTTGGTTGACTTGGGCTGTGGAGAGGCCAATGGGATCTTTGGTGGCTTTGTTGAAAGTGATGTCAAATTTTTCGATCAATTCTTTCATGGGAAGCTTGGCGAGGGTTTTTAAACGGCGTTCGGCTAGGTTTTGGTTGCGCTCTTTAACCTTGGCTTTGTTGAAGATATTAGAGATTCTAGAAATATTGAAGATTTTGGATAGACGCATAAGTAAATATTAGCATAATGCGGCGGCGGGGACAAAAGGTGGGACTTAGGTGGACCTTACATCTTGATTTCGGCGTCGACGCCGGCGGGGAGGGAGAGGTTTTGTAGACTATCAATGGTCTTGGGGGTGGCGTTAAGGACGTCAATGAGGCGTTTGTGAACTTTCATTTCAAAGGCTTCGCCGCCAGTTTTGTAAACGTGGGGACTTTTGACGACGGTGAAAGTTGAGCGCTTGGTGGGAAGAGGCACGGGGCCGCTAACGGTGGCACCAGTGCGGATGGCGGCATCGACAATTTGCTTGGCGCTTTGATCAATAATACGGTGATCGTAGGCCTTCAAGCGAATGCGAATCTTTAGGCCGGTATCTTTGTTGGTTTTGGCTTCTGCCATGGTTTTTCTCCTTGTGCTATCTCCGTAATCTCAGATTGAGACTAGACGCTCAGTCAATGAGTTATCAGAGATAAATGTTAATTTATGCTGAAAAAACTATATATGGTTTTTGCCGTGGCGTCAAGCACCGTGTACGGTTATGATGGTGCCAGTTTCACCGGCTAGGGCTTGAGTGGCCTTGTTGAGCGACGTAATGACGGTGGTATGCTTGGGGGATTTTTTGGCAAACTGGATGGCGGCTTGAACTTTTGGCAGCATGCTGCCGGGTGCGAACTGACCCTCGGCTACGTATCCTTCCATCTCAGATACGCTGGTTCTGCCAATATTTCTTTCCTCCGGAGTTCTATACTCGACCGAAACATATTCAAGATTCGTTAATATCAAGAGTGTATCAGCCCCTACATCTTCGGCCAGTTTGGCGGCAGCAAAATCTTTGTCTACTACGGCTTCTATGCCGGATAAATTGTCGTTTTTATCCAGCACCGACACCCCGCCACCGCCGACTGCTATCGCGATAATCCCTTGATCCATCAAAGCATTGAGGGTGTCGATTTCGACAATCCTAACTGGTTGTGGCGAAGGCACCACTCGGCGCCAACCGCGTCCGGCGTCTTCACGTACGGTCCAACCATGCTTTCTGGCTAGGTATTTAGCTCGCGGCGCTTCGTAAAATAGTCCGATAGGTTTTACGGGGTCTTTAAAGGCCGGGTCGTCTTTCTCTACGACTACTTGCGTCATGACGGTTATGACGGACTTTTTAATTCCTCGCTTTTTCAACTCGTCGCCAATAGTTTGTTGCAGCCAATAGCCGATTTGTCCTTGACTCATGGCCACGCAGACATCTAAAGGCATACGAGCGTTAGTAGGTGAAGCTGAGGCCTCTTCGCCCAGTAAGATATCGCCTACTTGTGGGCCGTTGCCGTGAGTAATGATTATTTGGTGCCCCTGTTCTACCAAATTAACAATTTGTATAGCGGTTTTGGCGGCCATTTTTTCTTGAGCCTCGGCGGTGAATGCACTGCTATCTTGTAATGCGTTGCCACCGAGTGCTACGACGATTTTGCGCTTCATATTAACCCATTATCGCTTGATAGCCGCCAGTTGCCAACCAGTAAATAGCGTAAATTGCTACAACTGTGAAAATACTGGCGAGAACCCATTCGTAAGAAGTGAAGAGTTTTTTGGCGTGGACTTGTTTTTGAGTAATCACATACACAATTATACCAGCTGCGTAGAGCAAGGTCATGATGAGTAGGAACTCTAGGCCGCCAGCATACAGTAGCCAAATGGCATAGATACTAGCAACGGCGCCTACGATGATATTCCAGACACGACTTCTGGTTTTGTCTTCTTTGGCAGAATATTTCAACTGATAGAACGCTGTCAGGGCATATGGGATAAGGATCATGGATGAACAGAGCGAGAAGGCAAATTCATAGGCGGCGTTATTGACGAATATGATGAAGATAAATAACTGGATCAGTACGGTGGTCACGAGCAAGGAGCCGATTGGCACGCCACGTTTGCTCTCCTTGGCAAAGAAAGCTGGAAAGGCTTTGTTTTTGGCGGCTCGATATGGCAGCTCCATGGCAAATAGGGTCCAAGCTAGCCAGGCACCGGCGATGGAGATGATGACGCCTAGGTTAACAAGTATACTGCCCCATTTACCAACAACGTGCTCCAGCAACGAAGCCATGGCAGGTTTGTCTAGATTGGCGAGTTCTGGTGCGGTCATGACGCCTAGCGACAGAACTGTGACCAGGATGTAGATAGACATAACGGTCATTAGGCCCAATATGGTAGCTTTGCCAACATCTTTTGCCCTTTTGGCGCGACCTGAAAATACGGCAGCGCCCTCGATACCGATAAACACGAATACCGTGATCAACATGGTACTTTTGATTTGAGCGATGAGGTTTTCCCAGACTAGACCGTTATTATTCATGGCGTTACCCCAGACATCTGAGGTGAAAATATTTAGTTTAAATGCAGCCATGATTATGACGATGAAGATGAGGATCGGAACTAATTTTGCAATGGTGACTATGGTATTCATGAAGCTGGCTTGTTTGATGCCTCGAGATATCAGAAAAGCCACTAGCCAAAGTGCGATTGAGGCGCCGATGATTGATGCTAAGTTTTGACCGCCTTCGAATATGCCAAAGAAGTAACCAAGTGCGCTAAATGCTAAAGTGGCGTAGGCTACGTTACCGATCCAAGCCGAAATCCAGTATCCCCAAGCGGAGTTAAAACCGACGTACTTGCCGAAGCCTTCTTTAGCATAGCTATAGATGCCGGCTTCTAGATCGGGGCGTTTTCTGCTGAGGTTGAAGAAGCATAGGACTAAGAACGTCATGCCAAGTCCTGCAATGATCCAGCTGATCACGATACCCATGAGCGATGCGCTGGCAGACATATCGCGGGTGAGGTTAAAGATGCCGCTACCGATGATCGAGCCGACTACCAGGGCAGTTAGGCCGAGTAATCCGAGTTTTACTTCCTTTTTAGAGTTTGTATTGGGCTCTGCCATTTTTTTACCTCCTTTTGTGGGCAAATTACTAGATCGTTAAGGCTATAACTGATTTGATGGTATGCATACGGTTTTCGGCTTCGTCAAAAGCCACATTATGTTTACTGCGGAATACTTCATCTGTCACTTCCATCTCAGTCAAGCCGTATTTTTCTTGCACTTCTTGCGCGAAGGTCGTGTTCGTATCGTGGAAAGCTGGTAGACAGTGCATAAATATGACGTTGGGATTACCGGTGGCGTTGATCAAATCCATATTTACTTGGTAGGGCTTGAGTAGTTCAATGCGCTGTGCGATCAAATCTTCTTCGCCCATTGATACCCATACGTCAGTGTAGATTACGTTAGCGTCTTTCACTGCTGCCGTTGGGTCATTAGTGATTTCAATGGAACCACCAGTTTCATTGGCGACTTGACGAGCGGCTTCGAGCAGGTCGGCTGGAGGCTGTAAGCTATCTGGCGTGGCGATGACATAATGCAAGCCCATTTTGGCTGACGCTATCATCAAACTGTTCGACACATTGTCTGCACCGTCACCCATAAAAACCAATTTCATGCCGGCTAGCTCGCCTAGGTGCTCTTTGATGGTCATGAAGTCGGCTAGAGCTTGAGTGGGGTGGACCAAGTTTGTTAAGCCGTTCCAAACTGGTACACCAGAGAATTTGGCTAAATCTTCCACAGTTTGCTGCGCAAAACCACGGAACTCAATGCCATCAAACATACGACCTAGCACGATAGCCGTATCTTCCAGAGATTCCTTTTTGCCCAGCTGAATATCGTCTTTGCCCAGATACACTGCGTTAATGCCGAGGTCACTTGCCGCCACTTCGAAAGCAGAGCGGGTGCGGGTGGAAGTTTTTTCAAACAATAGCGCGATTGATTTGCCTTCGTGTTCGTGCAAAGTCAGTTCTCCGGCTTTTTTCTTGCGTTTATAATCTGCGGCCACGTCTAGCATGAGGTGGATTTCTTCTGGTGTAAAATCCATTAAGTTTAATAGCGAACGTCCTCTTAGGTTTGACATGTTAGACCTCCTCCCTTACTAGCGGCATACTCATGCACCTTGGTCCGCCGCGACCTCTGCCTAACTCGGCCCCCGGCACTTCTATGACCTCTAGTCCGTGTTTGCGTATTAATGCATTTGAGACGTAATTGCGGTCATAGGTTACGACCACGCCGGGCGCGATGGCTAGCGTGTTACTGCCGTCGTTCCATTGCTCGCGGGCGCTAGCTATGATATCACCACCGCCGCACGGGATTAACGTGATGTGGTTTTTACCCAAAACTTCACAGAGTACGTCGGTTAGATCGGAACGGCGTTTGACATGCAACCTGCCACTGTCAGAATTACGCGTCAGCACAAAAATATTCATTTTACCTTTATTGTCCTCTATGGCAGGGTGGATGGTGAATTTGTCGAAGTCTACCATGGTGAATACGGTGTCTAGATGCATGAAGGCACGGATTTTGGGGATTTCTATGGCTATAACTTGACTAAAGCCACCTTCGCTGAGTAGTTTGTCCGCGATGGCTTCGATCGATTCGGCTGCGGTGCGCTGTGAAATGCCAATTGTTACGGTGTTTTTGTTTAGTACCGCTATGTCGCCACCTTCCACTGAGGAATTACTATCGCGCGTGAACCATGCTGGTATGTCGTATTGGTCGAAACGGGGATGATGCTCGATGATATATTTCATAAATAATGACTCGCGGCGCCTGGCTGGAAAATGCATCTTATTGATAGTCAGCCCGTTACCGATGGCTGCTGATGGGTCGCGTGTAAAATATAGGTTTGGCATGGGGTCTAGATAGAACGGATAGGTGTCGCCTAGCATTTCGTGCAATTGTTTGGGGCCATCATGAGCTATAGGCAATTCGTCTTTGCGCACGCCAGCCATGATTTTGTGCACCATATCCAGAGTTTCCATGGGCTGCAAGTGATTATAAAGCGCTTCGGTTATGTGGTCGCCGGTTACATAGTCGTTGGCTATATAATCACGATCGCCTTGGGCGGAATTATTTAATATGTCACGGATAAATCTTGATTTTGTGTCCGGACTTTCCAGTGCTTCGGTCGTAAGCTTGTCCAGATAGAGAACTTCTGCGCCGTGATTTCTCAGTACTTTTGCGAAAGCGTCATGTTCTTCTTGGGCGACTTTTAGGTATGGTATGTCGTCAAAAAGTAGATCCGATAGATAATCGGGGGTTAGATTTTCCAGTTCTCCTCCCGGCCGATGTAGCAAAACGGTTTTTAGTTTCCCAATTTCTGAGGTGATATAAAGAGGACTGCCCATATTTTTCCCATCCCGATTATGTTTATACATAGATATTAACAAGCGGGTCTGATAAAAGCAAGGACGGGTTGGATTGCTGCACAAAAACAGCCCCGAAGGACTATTTTTGTTGTTTACAAGGTGAGACCTTGCTGCAAGGTCTCACCTTGTGGGTTTTATTTGATGATTTTGGTCACGACGCCAGAACCGACAGTTTTGCCGCCTTCGCGGATAGCGAAGCGGTCATTGTTGTTCATGGCGATAGGGGCTAGCAACTTAACCTTGAAGCTGATAGTGTCGCCAGGCATGACAATTTCTTTGTCAGCTGGAAGTTCAACTTCACCGGTCACATCAGTGGTGCGGAAGTAGAACTGAGGCTTGTAGCCTTTGGCGAATGGTGTGTGGCGACCACCTTCTTCTTTCTTCAATATGTAAACTTCAGCTTCGAATTCGGTGTGCGGATCGATACTGCCGGGCTTGGCAAGCACTTGGCCGCGCTCGATGTCATCGCGCTCAATACCACGAAGCAAGATACCAGCGTTGTCACCAGCACGACCTTCGTCGAGAGTCTTTTTGAAAGCTTCAATGCCGGTAACGACAGACTTTTGGGTGTCTTTCAAGCCAACGATTTCAACTTCGTCGTTGAGTTTGACAATTCCCTGTTCAATACGACCGGTGGCAACAGTGCCACGACCCTTGATGGAGAAAACGTCTTCGACGGGCATAAGGAAAGGCTTGTCGAGATCGCGGGCAGGCTCTTCGACGAATTCGTCGAGGGCCTTAACGAGTTCCATGACAGCTTCTTCGTCTGCTGCGCTACCTTCGAGCGCCTTGGCGGCAGAACCTTTGATGATGGGGGCCTTGTCGCCATCATAACCATATTTGGTCAAGAGTTCACGGACATCCATTTCGACGAGCTCGACGAGTTCGGGGTCAGCGAGGTCCATTTTGTTCAAAAAGACAACGATTTTTGGCACGTTCACCTGGTGAGCGAGCAAGACGTGTTCGCGGGTTTGTGGCAGCGGACCGTCGTTGGCGGCAACCACGAGAATGGCGCCATCAATTTGGGCAGCACCGGTGATCATATTCTTGATATAGTCGGCGTGACCAGGCATGTCGACGTGCGCGTAGTGGCGCTTGTCGGATTCATATTCTTGGTGAGAAGTGGCGATGGTAATACCACGTGCTTTTTCTTCTGGAGCGTTGTCAATCTGATCATAAGCAATGGGTTTATTGACATCGCTTGGTTTCTTTTTTGCTAGAACGCTGGTGATAGCAGCGGTGAGAGTGGTCTTGCCGTGATCGACATGACCCATGGTGCCTACATTAACGTGAGGCTTTGAACGGTCAAAATTGGCCATTTTGTCTCCTTATTGTTTTGTTAATTCCCGAGCGCTAATAAAAACCAGCCCAAGACTCAATGTATTTATGATATATGATTTATTTTGACGTGTAAAGAGTGAAGTGGGTGGTGAATGGGCAAAACTAAAGCCCCGTCTGTGACGACGAGGCCAGTTATAAGCATTCTTTGATAGGTGATACTCGAAGGGACTCGGTTGTGCCTGTTAAGATTTTTGCGAGAGACCTAGTTCTTCGGCCTGCTCTTGCGTGACGACACGAACCCCTTGCGAAGTAAGGATGCCTGTCAGCAGACTTACGTGACCCTGAAGAGTTTGGATTCGCTTATTTCCGGAAGTTATCACCCGGTCTATGCGTCCTAAAGACCAACCCATCCATTCCGTCGCATCGAATACGTAACTCATGGTATCGTAGTCCACGATAATTAAGTTGTTTTCGGAATCGCGAAGGCTATAGCCTGACTCGTCCTTTTTCGCAATAGTAAAGATTTGAGGTTGAGAATATGGCGCTAACGGACTATTTGACCCGAGATGTACGTTGTCAAGTATGACGACTTGGTCGATGCGACCATTATTACTAATCGGTTTAATCGAATCTGAGATGTTCTTATTGAAACTCCAGGGGCAAAGTTTGCCCTTATGGTTCAACATGCTCGTTTCCTCCCTTATCGATATGGTAAAATTTGCCAAAAACAGTTAGCTCAGAACTTATTCGAACAAACATCTAGCGGTGATCTGATTCGTAGAGAAGATTGGCGGAATCGTTGGGCGGATAAAGCAGGGCTTTGCTACTTGCGACCGCAGAGACACATTGTTGAGACCGATGCAATATGGTGTCAGTAACCCCTATATTCTGCAGAGATTTTCCGACTGTGGGGCGACCACCATAATCCCCTTCGGAACGCACGAGCTTCGCCGCGGCTACTGTGAGTAAAAAACGGTTGTCGCCAACCACTTCAAGAACCTTGTCAACACTCGCGTTCTGGCTGATAACTATTTTATTACCTGGCGGATTGTGGGGCTTGGATGACATAGAGGGTAGAGGGTAGCGGAACGTACCTCTTTTGGGCCTACTTACCTTATAGGCGTTATCGGGTCTCTTTTCAATAGGCTTGACTCCTAACATCTGTTGTTTTGCCTCCTTTTAACTTGGTATGTTTTTCGCAAGAAAAACTCCACCTAGCTAGGTGGAGTTTTGTCTCGCACCCTAACTACTCTTTCCATTATATCATACTTGCGCTGAAAAATCAATAGTACTGACTGGTGTGATTTTTATTTGGCGTTGCGCTTGGAGATGATTTCTTCGGCAATATTTGGTGGGACTTCTTCGTAATCTTTGAGTTCCATGGTGCTGGCGGCGCGGCCTTGGGACATGCCACGCAGGTCTGAGGTGTAGCCGAACATATTGGCCAGCGGCACAAAACCACGTATCAGTTTGGCGCCACCTTGAAGATCTTCCATAGCGTCGACGCGACCGCGGCGGGAGTTGAGGTCGCCGATAACGTCACCCATGAACTCTTCGGGGGTAGTGATTTCGACTTTCATGACTGGCTCCAAGAGAATAGGTTTGGCTCGCTTGATGCCTTCACGGGTGGCGAGGGCGCCAGCAAGATGAAAAGCGAGCTCGGAAGAGTCGACATCGTGGTAAGAGCCGTCGTAGAGGGTGGCTTTGACGTCGATGACGGGATAGCCAGCAGTCACGCCGCCTTCCAAAGTCTCTTTGATACCCTGCATGACAGGCTTGCGGTATTCTAGCGGCACGACGCCACCTTTGATCACATCGATAAACTCAAAGCCTTTGCCCGGCTCATTGGGCTCAAACTTGATCCAGACGTCGCCGTATTGGCCGCGACCACCGGATTGTTTAACGTGTTTACCCTGAGCTTCAGCGGTGCCACGAATAGTTTCGCGGTAGGCAACTTGCGGTTCGCCAGTGTTGGCTTCGACGCTAAACTCGCGCTTCAAGCGATCAATGATGATTTCAAGGTGAAGTTCGCCCATGCCGGAGATGATAGTTTGACCGGTTTCGTCGTCGGTATGGATGCGGAAAGTGGGGTCTTCTTCGGCAAGACGACCGAGACCGATGCCCATTTTTTCTTGGTCGGCTTTGGATTTGGGCTCAACGGCAATGGAAACAGGCGGATCTGGGAAATCGATACTTTCTAAGAGGATAGGATGGGCTGGATCGCAGATGGTGGTACCAGTGGTGGTGTTTTTTAGACCCACAACAGCGGCGATGTCGCCAGCGGAGATCTCTTGGATTTCTTCGCGTTTATCCGCAAACATACGTACAAGGCGGCCGACGCGTTCTTTGTCGCCAGTGGTGGCGTTCATGACATAGCTGCCGGAGCTAAGTTTGCCGGAATAGACGCGGATGAAGATAAGCTTGCCAACGAATGGGTCGGCGGCGATTTTGAAGGCGAGGGCGGTAAGGGGTTCTTTGGATTCGGCTTTGCGGACAATATTCTCTCCGTTTTTAGGGTTGACCCCGACGATTTGACCTTGGTCGCGATCTAGGGGGCTGGGGAGGTAGTCGACGATGAGGTCGAGGACTTTTTCAACGACAACACCACGGCCGTCGCCACCGGTGACGAGGTAAAAATCGCCGTCGAGTATGCGCTTGCGGAGAGCAATTTTAAGCTCATCGACAGTGATGGCTTCTTCGCCTTGATCAAAAAACTTTTCCAGCAAGGCTTCGTCAGCCTGAACGGCTTCTTCGACCAGCATGGAGCGGGCATTTTTGGCCTTTTCTAGCATGTCAGCGGGGATTTCGCCTTGCGTCAGTTCGCGGTCGGCATACTCTTTGTAGGTGTAGGCTTTCATCTCGACGAGGTCGACCACGCCGTTGATGTCTTTTTCGAAACCAATGGGAAGATGGATAGCGACGGCGTTTTTGCTGAGACGTTTGTGGATGCTGTCCAGCGAACGGTAAAAGTCTCCGCCGATTTGGTTGATCTTGTTGATAAAGCAGATGCGGGGGACGCCGTATTTGGTGGCTTGACGCCAAACGGTTTCGGACTGAGCTTCGACGCCCATTTTGCCGTCGAAGACGACAACGGCGCCGTCGAGCACGCGCAAGGAACGCTCAACTTCAGCGGTGAAATCGATGTGGCCGGGGGTGTCGATGATGTTAATTTTGTGGTTTCTCCAATATGCAGTTACGGCGGCGGAGGTGATAGTGATGCCGCGCTCGCGCTCTTGATCCATCCAGTCGGTTGTCGCGCCATCGCCGCCGCCTTTGACAAGGTCGATTTTGTGTTTCAAGCCGGTGCGATAGAGCACGGCTTCACTGAAGGTGGTTTTGCCGGCGTCGATATGGGCGATGATGCCGATATTTCTGAACTTTGATAGGTCTTGGATGTCCTGGGCAGACATGATTGCTCCTTTTTTGGTGATTTTTGACAATAAAAATAAACTTGTTGTGATTTTAGCATAGATGGGGGCTGGAAGGCAAATATGGAAGCCATATCTGATATTTGCGCACGCATATTGACTTTTTAGTGCAGTGTGACATAATGGCAAAGTAAGTTGTCCGATTGCAAAAACTAAGAAGGGAGTGGTCGAGTTGGAGTAAGGATCTGTAGGAGTTCGACGAGAGGTCGCCGAGAAGGCTAGATAGCCAAGACCAAACTTCGAACTGCTATGCGTTCGTTAATAATCTGGAGAAACGAAGAGTTTAAGGAGGTTTTGTTTTGGGTAAGCTGGAAATTGGTCTTGTCGGTGTTCCTGGTGCCGTGTCCATGGCTCTGTTGCGCTACTGGGCTGCAAATGGTGGCCCAAATAGTGGTATCGAAGTTAGCTGCTTTATCACCTCTGGGCGCCTTAATCCCGAAGAGCTCGCTGATTTCATGACGAGCGATGGGGTTTATGGTAAATTTCCCGTGGGTATTACTTACGACAACGATTCGTCTTCAGGCAGCATGGGTGCCATAGTCTTACATTTCGACAAATATGCCGTGTCTTCTGACAACACTACGGTTGTTCCGCCCTATGGACTTTACCGTATTCCCATTTTCAAAGGAGAGTCTATTGAAGATCTCCCACTGAAGGGCTTGACGATAGTCGAAGCCTCTGGCAATAGTAAGAGCGACGAGAGCTGTAGGCCTTACCTAACCGCCGGAGCGGAGAAGGTGATAATTACCGCTCCTCCAAAGAATAAGGATGGCGATAAAAAGGTTAACCTTCTCGTCTATGGTATTAATGACAATGCTGGGCCGTTCGAAGAAATAATCTCTGCGGCTAGCTGCACAACCAATGCCGCGATCCATATCATAAAAATCCTCATCGATAAGTTCGGGGATAGGATTATGAACGGAAAGCTTTTGACCGTACATGCCCTGACTGGTTCCAATAAGGCCCTGGACGGCGGAGGCGAGCGTGGTGTACCGTGCAATATCGTAGCCAAGAGTACCGGTGCAGACAAGTGCGTAATAGAGCTTTTCCCTCAACTGAAAGATCGTTTCTGGGCTGAGGCCCGCAGGGTAACTACCCTGGATGGAAGCGAAGTTATCATGGACTGGCTCATCAAGGGTAAGTTGACCGCCGACGAAATTAATGCGATGATCTTGTCGGCAATCGAAAACGATGTTAAGCCTAACACCTTAGGCGCAGTATGGCGCAAAAATTTCACTGCTCTCGACGTTATAGGTACTCCTTACGGTGGTGTCTTTGACCCAAATAGGACTAATGTGGTCTACGTGCCGGAGTTGGATTGCACTATAGCGACAATATCTTCGTGGTATGACAATATTGGCGGATATACGAAATCTGCTATTTGGAATCTGTTGCAGAAGTTAAGGCAAGATGCCGCCTAAAGCGCAAGTTGCTTCGAGGACAAGAAAAAAGTTACTGCCGTCTCGTAAAAGAGATCGACCAGTAATGTACATTACTGGTACAACCATAATGGTTGTACCAGTTTTTTATGACAAAATTGCCCCTCGATAATAGGCATGATTTTAATTAAACAGCTTATGGGACGCAGAGGTGGCTTTTTTTCGCAAAATGTAGTATAACAAGCCTTAGATGCGACGGGCGAGTATTGTGGACGAGGCCTCATTTTGAGGTAGATTAACAAAAAGAGGTGATTGATGCAAGGTTTGATGGATCTGCTTTGAAATCAAAACAAAAAAAGTTGGGAGGAGTTTAATTTGGGTGATAATAAAATTACACTTTCCGTTATTAAAGCGGATGTGGGTGGCTTCGTCGGCCACTCAAGCGTTCATCCGGAATTGTTGAAAACCGCTAACGGCATCCTTGGCGGAAGCTCTATTCTGACAGATTTTCACGTGACCCATGTGGGTGACGATATAAATCTGATCATGACTCATCAGTTGGGCAGAAACAATGGCGAGATTCACGAATTGGCATGGAATACTTTCATGTCCTGTACGGAAATTGCGAGAAAACTGAAACTATATGGTGCTGGCCAAGACTTGCTAGCAGACTCTTTTTCTGGCAACATCAAGGGCCTTGGTCCCGGCGTGGCGGAAATGGAGTTCGAAGAACGTACTAGTGAGCCCGTTATCGTCTACATGGCAGACAAAACCGAACCGGGCGCCTGGAATTTGCCTCTGTACAAAATGTTTGCAGACCCCTTTAACACCATTGGTCTGGTCATAGATCCGAATATGCATGGTGGTTTTCTGTTCGAAGTGCACGACTTGATAAAAAATAAAAAGGTGACCTTCTCGTGCCCTGATGAGATTTACGATTTGCTGGTATTTATCGGTGCTCCCGGTCGCTATTGCGTCAAATCGGTTTACCACAAGAATAAAGGCATAGCTGCTACTTCCAGCACGCAGCGTTTGAACCTGATGGCCGGTCGATATGTTGGTAAAGATGACCCAGTACTTATAGTGCGCTGTCAAAGCGGCTTTCCTGCCGTAGGAGAGGCCTTGGAACCTTTTGCTAATCCCCACTTGGTATCAGGATGGATGCGGGGTTCCCACATTGGTCCCCTAATGCCTGTGTCGGTGGAAAACTCTAATCCTACACGTTTTGACGGCCCGCCCAGGGTAGTTGCCTTGGGTTTCCAATTGTGTGACGGCAAGCTACAAGGTCCTCAAGACTTCTTTGCGGACGTTTCTTATGATTTAGCCCGGCAAAAAGCCAACGAAATCGCTAATTATTTGCGGAGTATGGGTCCTTTTGAACCTCACCGCTTGTCATTAAGCGAGATGGAGTATACGACCATGCCGGATGTCATGGTGCGCCTGAAGGAACGTTTCGAGAACATCTAGATATTACAGATTCAGAAGATTTTAATCAGTAATATGCATATTACTGCCCCAGTTATACTGGGGCAGGTTTTTTATGCCAAAAATTACCCCTCGCGACAGGGGTAATTTTGATTGAAATGCATATGCATTTTAGGTGCGGGCGAAATGCGCGAAAGCACGGTTGGCTTCGGCCATGCGGTGGGTGTCTTCTTTTTTCTTGAAGGCGGCACCAGTTTCGTTGTGGGCGTCGATAATTTCTAGCTCGAGTCGCTTGGCATAAGGTGTGCCACGACGTTCGCGGGCAGCTTGTACGAGCCAGCTAAATGCGAAATGCATCTGGCGATGGCCGGTGATCGGGAACGGAATCTGGTAGTTGGCGCCACCGACACGACGAGATTTGACTTCGAAGTTGGGGCTGATGTTCTTGAGAGCCTTTTCGAAGACCTCAACAGGGTTTTCGCTATTCAGTTTTTTGGCTGCGCCTTCGACAGCAGCATAAACGGCGCGCTCGGCGACCAGTTTTTTACCGTTAAGCATGGATTTATTGATTAAGCGCTGAATAAGCACGCTTTGGTACTTGCGGTCGGGACTGAGCTTGCGCTGAAGTGAAACAGTAACTTTGCGTGGCATGATTATTTCCCTTCTTTCTTGGTGCCGTATTTGCTGCGGCCTTGTTTGCGGCCTTGGACACCTTGAAGATCAAGGGTGCCGCGGACGATATGATAGCGTACGCCAGGGAGATCGGGAACACGACCGCCACGCACTAGCACAACGGCGTGCTCTTGAAGGTTGTGACCTTCGCCGCCGATGTAGGCCCAAACTTCTTGGCCATTAGTGAGGCGGACGCGAGCGACTTTGCGGAGTGCTGAGTTCGGCTTCTTGGGGGTCTTAGTGGTGACCTTGATACAGACGCCGCGCTTCAGAGGAGCGGCTTGATCGTAATGTCTGGTCTTTAACGTGTTTTGAATGGTGCCAAGCGCAGGAGCTTTGGACTTATGCGGGGCAGACTTTCTTGGCTTGCGTACCAGTTGATTAATTGTGGGCATAAATAAAAAACTTTCTTAAATTCTTTGGTATATTGTGTTTTGATCATATTTCGCAGCATACAAAATATAGTCTACTAAACTCTTTGCATTATTGTAGCGCATAAGCGCAAAAAACGCAAATATCAAAGGGTTTTGGAGACGGTGATATCGGGCAGGGGGTACTTGAGCAAGACAACGCCGCCGGGCTCGAGGCGAGTGGCGAGATAGTCGAGCAGATCAAGCTCGGTTGCAAAAATCTTAAAGACAGGATCAGACTGAGGTTTTGCCTCGGAGTCAAGAATAAGTACTTCGGAAATGAGGTCTTTATCAATAGCTATTTGAGGGTCGAACTTGCCAGTGACGAGGATGCGCGATGGGACGTCAAGCTCGTAAATAGCGCGCAGTGCCAGCTGAGTGGAGGCAGAGGAAGTATCGGCGCTGTCGTCAATGATAATCGAATCATTGATGCCGCGGCCAGGGGCTAAGTTTCCTGGCAAAGGACGGAGACTCTCGACGCCAGCGATGATCTTTTCGGGTGGGATTTTGAAAGCATGGGCCACGGCGACTGCCATAATGACAGGGCGGAGATTATGTTCGCCAAGGAGACTGACATGGGAGTGAATGCGTTGGCCTTCTGGGTTCACGAAGTTACCAGTGCAGCCATGAAGTTCGGTCTCCAGCTCCTCAAAATAAAAGTTGGCGGGAAGTTCATCGCCATAGGTGATAATATTAGGGTTGGTGAGATATTGGCTATACTCTGCGGGGATATCTTCGCGGTTGATGAGGACTTGGCGGGAGCGATTGGCGAGGCCAAAATAGGATTCAGCTTCGGAGGTTTGACCTGCGCTCGAAACAGAGGTGATGACGGTAAAATCAGGAGTGATATCGGGAAAATTAGTGGCAGAATTAAAGTCAAGCAAAACTATATCAGGAGCTTCGACTTCACGGTTGACGCCCATAGTAACGGTGTAAACTTGGCCGAGAACGTGACCGAGCGCACGAATAGCTGAAGTGCGACCGAGAGACCCGACAATCACGATGGTTCTAACGTCGGGGTTACGTGCGAAATATTTTTCGAGGTGGCGTTTTGGGTTGGAAAATAGACCCATTATTTTTTGGACTTTTTGCCAGACTTTAAGGCTTTTAGTTGGTCACGAGAATGGATACCGTAGAAAATATCGGTGAGACCG
>Ga0082212_10004017_pt1 | contig 20615 bp, 19 predicted proteins | sample TergutNt197P3_FD_71548 | JGI IMG/M metagenome (GOLD analysis project Ga0082212, IMG submission 71548) | Neocapritermes taracua P3 segment gut microbial communities from Petit-Saut dam, French Guiana - Nt197 P3 | ecosystem: Host-associated > Arthropoda: Insects > Digestive system > Gut ... | reverse complement strand
GTCTTCGCAATAAAATTCCACATCTTCCACATACTTTTTGGCATACCGTGTCGCTGCTACGGCACGTTCCAGAATGGCATCGCGATTGGAGTTAAATTTATACAGGATATGGTAATCGGAAGTGCCTATACCGGTATGGATGCGTTGTCGTTTCGCAGCCTTTAGTGAATTGGCAGCCACATCGATATCATTCTCATTGGCACGTGTCAATGCACAGATAACCGGCCAGGTGACTGCTTTCGAAATCTCGACCACACTGTTGAAATCACCCGGACTTGACACCGGAAATCCTGCCTCAATCACATCTACCCCCAACGCTTCAAGCGCTTTGGCCACCTGTATTTTTTCTACCGTATTCAACTGACAGCCTGGCACTTGCTCGCCGTCACGCAACGTCGTATCAAAAATAAATAATCTTTCAGACATAATATTATTATAAATTGTTCACAATCAATCCATTTCATACCCCCTTCGGAGCAATCCTTTCTTATATCTCCCTTCGGAGAGCGAATCCCCCATCCTTATCCCCCTTCGGAGTGTGCAGGGGGAGGCTTCCGCTTCCTATCCCCCTTCGGAGGGGGCAGGGGGAGGTCCCAATTCTTTTCCCCTCTTTCGGAGGGGGCAGGAGGAGGCCCAAATCCTCAAAAAAAAACCTTCCCCACCCGGAAGTGAGAAAGGCCAAAGCTATGTATAAAAAAAGCATACAATCTCACTTCCTATTCCGGCTAAGGAGTAGAATAATATCAATAGATATAATGAAATTGTTCGTCATCATTTTATGTTTAACGGTGCAAAAATAATTGTTTTTTTTGTTACAGCAAACAAAATGAATTTTTTTTATCCTGAAATTGTTTTTTTTGAATTTCTTTTTTATTGAGGCGGCGTCATTTCCACAAATGTAATCCCCTCCGGCAACTCAAACTTTTCTTTGGCGACAGGTATGCCAACTAATATATCGGTCACTTCTTCGACAATGGTAGTTTCACCCATGGTGGTCATTTTTATGGTCGATTTGAGTGGAACCCCTTGCCATATCAGCACAGAAATTTTCATGGTTTGTCCCTGAGCGGTGACTGTCAAATCGTAACTGTTACATTCTTTCCCCAAAAACTGCTCTTTGCCTTTTTCCTCAATCTTGTACTTTTCTTTTGCTGCAGCAGTCAGGTTCAAGAAATTTACTGATTTTAAATCATCCGGCATGGCCGAAAGTTTGATTTTGTTCCCTTGCCTCATAGTCATATTGGCTGTGTACACATAGTCATCCTTCATCATTGTAATAACGGTAAATGATTGTCCTTGCATATTCATCGTTGTTTCGTTCGATTCTTTTCTCCCAAAGTCAGCGATATACTGTGTAGAAGTAAATGTTTGTTCCATTCCCTGCATTTTCATTTCGGTTTTCTTTTTCAGCATAGCGTTTTCGAACTCATAACGTTTTTCCTGTGCATAAGCAGCAGTCAATACCATGGCTGCCAGCATCATTAATAAAATTTTCTTTTTCATTGTTAATTGTATTAAGTTGTGTAAGTAATTATTGGGTAATCTTTTCGATTTTATCTATTTGCCGGGTTGCATCATTTATAACTAAACCGACACAAACTGCATCGGGATATAGCTTTCCGTAATTTTTTTCCCTGATCTGCTGAATCGCTTTTTGGGCTTTCTTTTCATTACTGTCGGCCTTATAGGCTACTTTGAGTTCAATCACCCATACGACACCTCCGAATTTGATTACTAAATCGGCCCGTCCAAGATTGGTGTGCACCTCCGGCGTTACATCCAATCCGCATCCCAACAACATGGAAAGAATGGAGGAGCGGTAAAGCCATTCATGGACAGGGAATTGCATGCCTTCAAACTGTATATTCTGTTTCATGGCCTGTACGTAATCATCGTAAGGGATATTTGCTAACAGGCGGTTAAATACCTGAACCAACTTTTCAATATCTTTTTCACGCAACGCAACGAGCAATGCATTATGAAAACCATTATATACAAGCTCGGTAACAATATTTTGCGTAAACATTTTCGACATGGCATTTCGCACTTCGGTATTGGGATAATCCAGCGTAAGCAAATGATCTGTTCCCGGACGCAAAGTCAAATAACCGCTTTGATACAGAAAGCCTTCGGGAGGAGTGGCATCCATATCACCCGGACTTTCAACAAAATCCCTTGAGACAGGTAAACATCGAAACTGCTCTACGGTTAAATGCCTGTTTTTCAAATAATCAGCAATGATTTTCGAACGACCTGATTGTATCCAGTAATTCGAAAATTGTTTACTTGCAAAGAATGATAAGGTGGAATACGGATTGTAAAGCCTTGCTTTTGCAGCACAGTCGAATGAAAAGCCGTTGTAATAATCCCGCATCCTTTTGATTAACTCCTCCGTCGTTATTTGCATGTAGTTTGCCGTTTCTTCGAGATAATCGGGGAAATAACGTATAATTTCATCTTCCGTATAGCCGCAAAGTTCTGCATATTCAGGCAATAAAGATATGTCTAATGGCGTATTCAGTGTAGAAAAGACGCCAAATCTCGCAAATTTGGATATGCCGGTGATAAATGTGAAACGGATGTATTCATCATCTGCTTTGATTTGAACATAAAAACTTCGCAATATGTCACGCACTTTTTCCGCCATTACGGGGTCGTTGACAAAATCGGTATAGGGTTTGTCGTATTCGTCAATCAGAATGACTGCTTTTTGGTTGAATTTTTTATATGTAGCAACTATTAATTCGCTCAACAAATCACCGCATAAAAGCGTGTTTGATAATTCGATTTGTAATTTTTTGGCAATTTGTCTTGTCAATCTTAACAATGAATCTTTTATACCTTCTATTCCTTCATTCGTGGTAATTTTACTCATATCCAACCTGATAACAGGAGAAGGCTTGTAGTCTGACCTGTTTAAAAACTCCTCCGCAAAAAGCCCCTTGAAGAGTTCTTTCTTTCCTGAAAATATGGCGTCGAAAGTTGAAATGGTAAGTGATTTTCCAAATCTGCGGGGACGCGCAAGGAAGTATATTTTACCTGTATTTATTAAATTGACAAGATATTTTGTCTTATCAACATATACATAACCTTCTGTTCGAAGTTCCTCAAATGTCTGAAGGCCTATCGGTAGTTTTAACTGCTTGGTTTCCATACGCTGTCCAATTATCTGCAAAGATAACGCTTATTTATTACATAAACCAAATTTCATTTGAACAGGTATCCGTCATTGCGAGGAGCGAAGCGATCCAGCGTTATTTTTTTCCGGATTGCTTCGGCGCTACACGCCTCGCAATGAAGTACTTACTGTTGTTTTTTTTCGAAATATTTGTTCATTAGAATGATTTTACATGCAAATGATTTCTTTAGCCGTTCTTGTTATTTACTTTACTGTGTTTGATGCCATAAGCAAAATAGATTACAAATCCGATGATTGTCCAAATGATAAGTCGAATCCAGGTAGGCCAGGGGAGGGCAGCCATTTGTATGATGCAGAGTGCGGCGCCAAGTATGGGTAAGACAGGTACAAACGGGGTTTTAAACGGGCGTTTGAGGTTGGGTTCTGTTTTGCGGAGTATCACGATGGCTATACATACTACGGTAAATGCCATTAAGGTGCCGATAGAAACCAGCTCGAACAATACATTCAGGGGAAACAAACCGGCAACCAATCCCGATACAATGCAGGCAAAAATGGTGGCGTTTTGTGGTGTGCCGCGTTTTTTGTTGACTTTCGAAAATACTTCGGGCAACAAGCCGTCTTTTGAAATGGCATAATAAATACGCGACTGGCCAAGCATCATCACTAAAATCACGGAAGTGATACCTGCGATTGCGCCTAACTTAATCAGCGGGCTTAACCACGCAAGGCCTTCGCCGACCCTGTCGATAGCCAATGCGATGGGCGCCGGAACATTCAGTTCTGTGTAATAAACAATACCTGTCAATACTGCTGTAACGGCTATATATAAAAAAGCGCAAATGACAAGCGACCCGATGATGCCCTTGGGCATGTCTCTTTGAGGGTTACGGGTCTCCTGCGCTGCCGTCGACAAAGCGTCGAATCCAAGATAAGCATAGAATACCACAGCCGCTCCACGGAGTATACCGCTCCATCCAAAATGTCCCCATGTACCGGTATTTTCAGGAATGTAAGGTTGCCAGTTGCCTGTATCTACATACGAAAGGCCAAAAGCGATAAACAGCAGTACCACACTGACTTTAATGACGACAAAGATGTTATTTATCAAAGCCGACTGCCTGATGCCGCCAACTAAAAACGCCGAAATGATAGCGATAATAAAGACGGCAGGGAAATTAATAATGCTGCCTGTCCATATCCACTGACCATCGATAATATCGAAAGTGGCGTTACTGATATGATACGGCAGATCAATCCCCCAGCTATTCAGCAAATTGACCATATAGCCCGCCCAACCTACCGCCACACTTGAGCAGGCAAACAGGTACTCAAGCACCAATGTCCAACCAATAAACCAGGCAACCAATTCGCCCAGCGTAGTATAGGTGTACGAATAGACACTGCCGGCAACAGGTATCATGGCTGAAAATTCGGCATAACAAAGCGCTGCCAGCACGCAACACACTGCTGAGATGGCAAAGGAGATAGTCAGCGCAGGCCCTGCATAAGTGGCTGCGGCTTGTCCTGTTACAACAAAGATACCTGTTCCTACAATCGCACCGATGCCTAAAGAGACCAATTGAGTGGCTGTAAGGCTGCGTTTTAGCCCGCTGCCGGAGCTTTCCGCCTCTTTCATCATGGCGGTTAAATCTTTTCGTTTGAATAGTCGGTTTTGCATATTACATATATGTATATTAGTGTGCAAATGTAAGAAAAAAAGTTAAGACAGTCGATTTCTCTCTTTTTTTTATTTAATTTGCAGCCGAATGACAGACATTCGTAAAAAAAACCGGATGAAAAAAGAAATAATATTTTTGTTTTTGGTATTGGAGGGGGCTATTATTCATGTTTTTTCGCAGGAGGTGCTGTGGAAAGCAGGTGGTTATAATTTTTTTGACAATTCCGAGTTTGCCAATTCGGCATTGAATATTCCTCAAACGATGGCAGGGGTACATCTTACGCCCGAAATTGGTTTGCAATGGAATGAGAACCATCGTTTTTTTGCCGGATTTGATGCCATGCACGAATATGGCAGCGATCAGGCAGTCGATTTTTTCGATCCGATTGTTTACTATCAATTTGCAGGAAAGCAGTTCCGCTTTTTTGCCGGCGCTTTTCCCCGCAGGCAAACATTGGATAAATATCCCCGCCTATTTTTTCAGGATTCAATCAATAACTACCGGCCTGCTGTCAACGGTGTCTTTTGGGAATTTACCTCCGCAGGCAGTTACATGAACGTATGGTTGGATTGGGTAAGCCGGCAGACATACACGCGGCGCGAATCGTTTTTTCTGGGTTGGTCGGGAAGGTATGACAGGCAACTGTTTTATGCACAGCATTTTGGCTATATGTTGCATCTGGCAGGAGTGATGGAGCCGGTTGTTCCCGAAGGACTGCATGATCATATATTGACATTAACCTCCATAGGAGTGGATTTGTCGTCCAAAACCAATTTCGACCGGTTGGAAGCAAATATCGGCTGGGCTGCCGGCATGGAGCGCGACAGAGATATCGGCGAATGGCATCGTCCTCAAGGTTTTCTGTCCGAAATTAAGGTCGAATATAAGGGATTGGCAGTAACTAATACTTTTTATAAAGGACAAAGCCGGCATATCTTTCGCAACGACCACGGGAGTGAGCTTTATTGGGGCGACCCGATGTATGGCGCTACCTCCTATAACAGAACAGACTGTTCAATTCTGTTTTACAAAAGCGATGTTGTCAACATTAGCATGACCTGGTCGTTCCATTTTGCGGAACAAACCATGTATCACCAGCAACTGTTCAATGCTTCGTTCGAATTGAGCAATTTGATCAGTCCGAATGGGAAAAAGTATAGCTATCTATGGGATAAATGGTTGAGATAGAATAGTATTCAGTTGATAGTTTTCAGTTTTCAGAAAGATAAGTGAATAAAGCATAAAATATTGGGCTTTATATAAAAAATGACAAAATTGACACAGTTCATAATCAGGCAAGACCGGAAAAAACTTTTTGCTTTTTTGCTGATGATATGGCTTGGGATGAATTTCTTTCAGGCGCTTTTTACGGAAATAATGAAAGATGAGGCTTATTATTTCCTGTACGGGCAGCATTTGGCTTGGGGTTATTTTGATCATCCTCCGATGGTTGCGTTGATGACATGGCTATCGTCACTCTTATGTAAGGGCAACCTGTCGGTTCGTTTGATGACTGTGTTTATGCAGTTTTTCACCTTTATCATCATCCGGAAGCTGATTGATGAAAAGCAGCCGGATGCGAAAAAAGAAGTGTTATTCTTTGTTATTTCCATGTCGATGGTGATGTTTCAGGCTTTTGGCTTTGTGACATCGCCCGATGTGCCTTTGCTGTTTTTTGCTTCTTTATTCCTGCTTGTTTACCGTGATTTTCTGCGTAACAATTCCCTGCCGAACACCTTCTTCCTTGCGCTGACAATGGCTGGTATGGTTTACAGTAAGTATCATGCCGTTCTTATTATCGGCTGTATTGTGCTGTCTAATATGCGTTTGCTGATGCAACCCAAATTTTGGCTGGCAGGTTTTTTGGCTGTATTACTGATGTTGCCGCATATTTATTGGCAGTTTGCGATGGATTTTCCAAGTTTTAAATACCACCTGATGGATAGAAGCCGCACGTTCGAATGGCTCTTTTTTTTCGAATATATTCCTAATCAATTGGTAGTATTCAATCCGTTCTCATTCGGTGCGGTAATCTATATTATGTTGAAATACAGAGCGGTAGATTTGTTCGAGAGGGGGTTGTATTTTCTTTTGACCGGGCTTTTCGTGTTTTTCTGGGCGATGTCGTTCAGGGGTCATGTCGAACCTCACTGGACAGTCGTTTGCACCATTCCGATGATCATTTTGCTGTACCGCCGCAGTCTTCACGACCACAAACTGATGCGTTTCGTTCGACAATGGATATTACCGTCTATCTTATTGATTTTTTGTACGCGGATTGCATTAATCACAGACCTCTTGCCCGATCAGCTTGATTTTTACGGAAAAAAAGAGAGAAACGTGACGATACAAACGGTAGCAGGCCGGATGCCGGTCGTTTTTGCCGATGAGTCGTATCAAAATCCCTCGTCGTATCGTTATTTTACAGGGAATGAATCGTTTGTATTGAGTTCTTTGAGAAGCCGCCTGACGCAATTTGATATTTGGCAGCGGGAATTGGCATTTCAAGGACAACCTGTTTTTATCTGCCGGCAAAAAGATGGCTATTCGAACGCATATCATATCAACGGATATGCGTTTGAAGGATATTATGCTGCTGACTTTCAGTCGGTCAACAGGGTTGAGATAACGTATCGGCTGAATAGTCCGGAAATGTTTAAGGGCGATACACTACAGATTGATTTTGAAATGTATAATCCTACTTCCCGGCCGATTCATTTCCAACATGCTGAATTTCCCGTCACTTGTAAGGCTGCCTATTTGATACCTTCGAAAAATGCCAAAAACGAAGGCACTAAGGAAAACATATTCATCGACTGCGAATTTGATCGCACCATTGAAACCCTGCCTTCCAATACAACGATTAAAGGCCGTTTGACAACTGTCGTTCCTTCTGTCGAGCCATCCGAATATGCTTTTACGCTTACGCTCGACAACACGATTTGTTGTGCGAAAAACAGCCGTTTTGTGCGTATAACCGTTAAATAATCTACTTGTTCAAAGGATACTGTAGATAAATATATGTCACTTTTTCAAATCAAAGCAAAACAGCAGGTCGTGATCTCTCAGGTAAAGCCTGTCCGTCGGGGCTGTCTCAAAATTCAAAACAAATAACACAATGGTCACAATTTTTTTTCACAAAGTACACAAATTCTTGAATATCAACATCTCTTTTTGTGTCTATTGTGTATTCTATAGTGTCTATTGTGTTTAAAAATATCTTTTGAGACAGCGCCTTTTGATATTTCGGATTACAAATCTGTCAAGACGAGCGGGGATATTTTCGGCGTCGGAATGAGATGTTACCAGCTGACGAAAAAAATTTTCTTTTCGCACGCTTGGATTTCCGGAAATTTCATGTAATTTTGCGATTGATTTTTATCTATGAAAAAATCAATTATTTTTGACTTTTTCATAGATAAAGTTAATGTTGTTGATAAATAATGAATTATGCAAAGAAAAATTATCGCCGAATTATTGGCATGGAAAAACAGCAAAGACCGCAAGCCCTTGATATTAAACGGAGCGCGTCAGGTAGGTAAAACTTTTGCAATAGAGGCTTTTGCAAAAGAAAATTTCGATACCGTAGTATATCTCAATATGGAAATAGAAACTGAATTTCGGGAATTTTTAGATGGAGATATTTCTCCAAAAAGGATTATTCAGCACGTAGAATTAGTTAAAAAACAACATATTACGGCGAATAACACCTTGATTTTTTTTGATGAAATTCAAGCCTGCGAAAGGGCGTTGACTTCGCTGAAATATTTCTGTGAACAAGCCCCCGAATATTATGTCGTGGCTGCAGGTTCATTACTCGGAGTTGCTGTCAATCGAGAGAAATACTCTTTCCCGGTCGGGAAAATTGATGAATATTATATGTTTCCGCTTGATTTTGAAGAATTTCTTTGGGCAATGGGTTACGAAAAACTGTCAGAAGAAATAAAAAACCACTTTGAAAATAATGAGCCGATGCACACAGCATTGCATAAGTTAGCATTAGATTTGTACAAAAAATATTTGGTTGTGGGTGGAATGCCTGCCGTGGTAAAACAATTTATTGAAACAGAAAGTTTTTTGAAGGCACAAGTTATTCAGAATAACATATTTAACGAGTATACTGCCGACATGTCAAAATACGCTGACACGACTACAAGCGTGAAAATACGAGCCTGTTACAATTCTGTACCGGCTCAGTTAGCAAAGGAAAATCGCAAATTTCAATACAAAATTGTGCAAAAAGGGGGAACTGCGACCATTTTTGGAGAAAGCATTGAATGGCTTAATTTTGCAGGTACGGTTCTGAAATGTCAAAAAATTACCGAGGGGAGTATCCCGATTGCCGTCTATGCTTATTTTCCTGATTTCAAACTTTATATGAGTGATGTGGGTTTGCTTGCACTGAAATCCCGTTTGCCTGCCGAATTACTTGTTGCTGAAAACAATGAAGCAAATACCTTTATGGGTTCGGTTACGGAAAATTATGTGGCACAGGCATTTACAGCAAATAAATTGCCACTTTTCTATTGGAAAAATGACAATACGGCAGAAATTGATTTTGTGTTGCAAAAAGGCGTTGATGTGATCCCTATTGAAGTAAAAAGAGGTGTTAATACACGCAGTAAAAGTCTGAATCTTTTTGCGAAGCAATACAAATGCCCTTACACCATTCGTTTATCGCAAAAGAATTTTGGCTTTGAAAATGGCACTAAATCTGTTCCTTTGTATGCCGTTTTTTGTATAACAAATTGAAGTTTTCTCTGTGCAACTCTGTGTCTTCTCAGTGTAACACAGAGTTGCACGGAAAAAACACAGAGAACCACAGAGTTAAATGTCACTTTTTCAAATCAAAGCAAAACAGCAGGTCGTGATCTCTCAGGTAAAGCTTGTCATTTGCAACGACGGGGTGCGTCCATAATTGATTATCCTGTGTAGTTATCTTGGTGCGTTCGGGTATTGTGATCCTGCCGAACTCCTTCCATCCATCAGGTGAAGCGGCCGCAACGGCGAGCACTCCTGTTTGCATATCAAAACAAAGCAGCCGATCGCCAACACCAAATATCGATCCTTTGCCGACTCCGGCATCCTGACCTCTTTGAGTCCAAACAATTTCGCCGGTTTTCATATTTTGACATACCCAACCGTTGGCGGGCGGCTCGGCATAGCCATAAATATTACCATTTATCAACACAACACCGCCATGTTGGTTGCTTATCGTTCTTTCGGCATAAATGGTATTGGCAGTGATATTTTCACCGTTTTTAACAAGTTGGATGCCCATACAGCCGCCATTATATCCGTTTGTCACATAAACCATTTTATCACTGTATACCGGCGTTGGAATGACAGCCGTCCGGTAAGCGGAATTGTCGACTTTCCACAACAGTTTGCCGTCACGTGCAATTCCTGCCACCCCTTTGCTTGATTGTTGAATATACTGACGAATACCGTCAACGTCAGCAATGATAGCTGAAGAGTAGCCGCTGTCGTCAGTCCAACCGGTTGTTCTCCAAACAAGGTTTCCGGAATTTTTATCAAGCGCTACCATCGTGCCGTTGCTGCCTCCGGGTGTACATATAACGATGTTTCCATCTATTAACGGCGACTCGCTATATCCCCAGTTTGACATGATTTTACCATTGAAATCAGCTTTGAAATCTTTCTGCCAGATTGGTTTACCGTCAGCTGCCGAAAGACAATGTATATGACCCGAACCGCGAACCAAATAGAGCTTATCGCCATCTGTTGTAACCGAGCCGCGGGGGCCGTTGCCACGTTCAAGAACAGATTCCGCACCAAGTTCCTGTTTCCATTTCAATTTGCCGGTTTGTGTATCCAATGCAAAAGCAACGTCTTTTCCGTTTTCCGCACCGTGACAATAAAGTGTCGTTCCAACAATCGTCGGTGCTGCAAATCCTGAACCTGCTTGTTTGAATGTCCATGCAAGAGGAGGTTTTTTCGCCGTCCAATCTAAATTCAGGTCTGTCTTTTTATAGACGCCATCACGCTGTGCGCCACGCCATTGCGGCCAATCCTGTGCCAATGTATCCATACCGGAAATTAGCAGTATGGCAACCATCATAATAAATAGAGATACAATCTTTTTCATATTTCGTTTGTTAATGATTATTTGTTCAACATTTCGCGTAATACATCGACCGAGCGTGTAAGTCGTTCGGTAGTAGTGGGTATATCGGGAAAATTTTGTTCGATGATAAACCACTTACAACTGCCGGACGCTTTGGCTGCGTTTATTATGTCCTGACTGAGCGCTACATTTCCGTCGCGGTCGAGTACAGGGAAATGCAGTTTTGTCAGTCTTCCGCCCAATTTTTCGATATATTTAATGATATCCAATTCAGCGGGGAGGCCTGAAAAATGAAATTCCATCAGAAACAGCGAGGGATCAGAATTTTCAAGCATCACATCCATGGCATATTTACCGTTGAATACGTCGGTAAACTCGTAAGCATGATTGTGGTAATAGAAATTGAAACCGTTTTTCTTAAACTCACGCGCAATCCCGTCGAATGTTTTGGCATGTTTTTGGTAGTTTTCGAGCGAACCTCTGTGGCTGTTTTCCAACCAGTGACAAGCTATGTCTTCTGTGCCAAGCACATAACAATATTCCATTTTAGGCTCAACCCCTTTTTGTTCATATTCAAGCAGGCCATAATGTATGCCGCAACAAACCATATTATATTTGTTTTGCAATAAACGGAACGTAATGGCCGGCGTACTTGTCATGCCCGAATACTCAACACCCTCAACGCCGCAATTCGAAACGGTTTTCATGGTGTTGTCGGGGTCGGCCGACAGCAGTTGGCGGATGCCGTAAAGCTGATAACCAATCCGATAGGCGGTAGCGGGTGTCGGCTGCGGCAAAGACATACCCAAAGTCTTGCCGGCTGCTGCTGCAGGAACAGCCGCTGCGGCTGCTCCTGCAAGCGATGTACGTAAAAAATCTCTTCTGTTAAACATTTTTATAATGGTTAATTATTAACTTTTAATTCCTGATTGTTTAAGCAAACTCCCATCCTTTGCGCGTATCGCGGTGGAGCATTTTGTTTGCTTCTGCATCGTTTGTTACGGTGCGGGTTTTCGGATCGTAAAGTAACTTTTTGCCGTCGCGCATCATGGATACTGCGCCAAGGTTGTAGCTCTCGGTCAGTTCACGAATAAATTCGAATGAGGCGGGGTCTTTTCCGTTACCTTTCACATTATCAATCCATATCTGCAACCACTGCGGCGTTTCTTCCTGTGCACCTCTTCCGCCGCCTGCTTCTGCTGCCGCAGGAGCGACTTTGATATTGGCATATTTTTTCTCATCAGCGGGAGAAAGTCCGACCAATGTTGGATTTTGCAAATAAAATCCACCTGTTATGGCGCCTTTTTCACCAATAAACATCATGCCCTCAATGGGAAGATCGTCCTCTTTGTAGCCATAAGGGATATTGGGTTTCATTCCGCCGTCGTGCCAGGTGAAGTATATCGATCCGTTGCCGTTCTTGTAGGGGATTTCGAAACGGAATGCCGATGCGTCGGGATACGACCATGTGTTGACGACTTGCGAAGGAACTAAGTCGTAATTGCATTTTACGACCCTTGAGAAGCGTGTCGCTGCCGACACAGCCGATCCAAGTCCAAAGACATTGAAAACCGGGATCATACTGTAGATGCCCATATCGGCGATTGAGCCTGCGCCAAATTCAAACCATCCACGGAAACAACAGTGGGTGTATTTTTGTGAATATTCGCGCCATTGAGCCGGGCCAAGCCAGAGGTCCCAGTTGAATCCGGGAGGCATCAGTTCCTTTTCGGTCGGGATATCCTGATATTGCGGCCAGACGGGACGATTCGTCCAGTTGTGAATTTCGCGCAATTTGCCTATAGCGCCTGCATCAATCCACGCTTTTGCCTGTCGGATGGTGCTGAATCGCGATTCGCTGTAAGCCAGCATGTGGGTAGCGATATTTTGCTGCGCCGTAGCCATGTCGACCACTTTCATCGCTTCATGTAGTTTATTACCCAACGGTTTATGCATGATCTGATGTTTGCCGCGTTTGAAGCAATCGGCCGAAATATATGAGTGCAGGTGGTCGCAGGGTATAATTTTTACTGCATCCACATCGCGCATCTTTGTAAGCATTTCGCGATAATCTTCTTCTGCCTGAATCGTGCCGTTCCATCCCTGCCGATTCTTTTTGTAATAAGTCTCTACGACATATTTCATAATATCACGACCGCCCGGATGCCCTGTAATGCCTTCAAGCCAGTTTGGTTCGTCAATCACACGGCGTAAACTGTTACGCAAGCCGTTGACACTCCATCCGATGTAGTTGTTCGACTGGCGGTTAGGGTCAGCCACTCCTACAATCTCAATTTGCGGACAGCGAAGCAGGGTGCTTATCTCTGACAAACCCTGGTAACCGCATCCGATATGCAATAAAGTAATTTTGTCGCTCGGCGGGATAAATCCCCGTCCAAGCACTGAGCGCGGAACAATTGTCAATGCTCCGACTGCTGCCGATGTTGATAAAAAAGCTCTTCTGTTCATGGTGTTTATATAAAATTTGTAAATATTTTTCAGCCGGTCGTCACATATTGCAAAGTCAATGCACTTTTTACTGTTTTGATTAAATGAGGTTCATCAAAGTCAAAGGTCATGTATTCCGCTTCGTATATTCCACCCAGTCGCGACAAACGCCCTATTTCACGCCTGTATTCGTTGTTTGGATCAGACGCTGCCAGATGCCCGCCGTTAATTGCTTCCTGAATCAGATTTTCAAGATGTGAAGTCAATACATCATAGTCATTTTTAGTCGTTATTTTATGTGCATTTTCAAATACCTTTTTCATAATGAATTATTTATAATATTGAACAATCTTTAATCTTATTGTATTCGCCGTGTGTCCCCGCCCATCGTATGTTTACAACTCCATCTTCAAAAATGACAATAGTAACAAATCTGTAATTGTCTCCTTTTATATCAAATACTATATGGTCATTCCCTATGTAATCGGCTGTACGATATGTTTTTTTAACATCTACAAATGACGACCATTGCGCATTTTCTACATCCGCAATCCATTTTACAACCGGTTTATTCGTATCGGCATGTTTGCGCGTAAATTCCAATAAAATATGTCGGTTTATAATTACCATCAGTCAAAATTTTCACAAAGGTAAAAAAAATACCGGAATCGCAAATAAATTACCAAAAAAGCAATAAAAAATTGCTGTTAATAAACGCTTTGCAAGCGTAGCCAATAATTAAACGATTTAAGTGTATTTGAAAAGTTGTAAATGTTTTTTGTAATTATTTATTTACCCGCCTTATTCTAAATCCGTTTGCGTTTAACTGACTAACTATTTCACTCCATTTTGCGCCGTTGTTGCGCATGGATAGAATTAACGTACCTGCTTGCTTGTTCCGGTTGTTGTTTCTTGCGTTCTCTTGGCGGATATTCATGCCTTTTGCAAAAAAAATGCGCAAAAACATGCAAAGTGTGCAATTTTTTGGCTTTTTTTAGTTGACTTTTGAAATGATTGATTACTTTTGTTGCGAAAATAGAAAAGGTTTTTAAATAGTATAGCGAATGAGTTTAAAAATTATTGTATTGGCAAAACAGGTTCCGGATACCCGTAATGTGGGACAGGACGCTATGAAAGAGGATGGTACTGTGAACCGTGCTGCATTGCCTGCCATCTTTAACCCCGAAGACCTGAACGCATTGGAACAGGCGCTGCGATTGAAAGACGAATATCCGGATACCACCATTACACTGCTGACCATGGGACCCGGACGAGCTGCTGAGATTATACGTGAGGGGTTGTACCGGGGCGCCGACGGTGGATATTTATTGACCGACCGCGCATTTGCGGGCGCTGACACGCTGGCTACCTCGTATGCATTGGCAATGGCTATCCGAAAAATAAAGGATTACGACCTGATCATCTGCGGCCGGCAGGCTATCGACGGCGATACAGCACAGGTAGGGCCGCAGGTAGCTGAAAAACTCGGATTGCCGCAAATAACCTATGCAGAGGAAATCCTGAAAATTGATACCGACAGGATTATCGTGAAACGCCGGTTGGAACACGGTATTGAAATCGTTGAAGGTCCGTTACCGATGGTTATTACAGTTAACGGCAGCGCTCCGGCATGTCGTCCGCGTAATGCAAAACTGATTCAACAATATAAACATGCAAAGACCGGATCGGAGATACACGATTTAGCAACCGGTCGCCCTTTGGACGGAGCAGGAGATGGAACACACAATACCGAATTATTCATACTTCGTCCTTATCTCAAACTACAGGAATGGCGTACGGCAGATGTGAATGTGGATATAAGTCAGTGCGGACTTCAGGGGTCGCCTACTAAAGTTAAGAAAATTGAAAATGTTGTTTTCAAGGCAAAAGAAAGCAAGCGTTTTGATGCTTCCGATGCGGCTATCGAGATGTTAATGAATGAGTTAATTGATAATCATACGTTTGGATAATTGAGATGATGACCTCCTCCTGCCCCCTCCTGAGGGGGATAAGACCGGAGACCTCCCCCTGCCCCCTCCGAAGGGGGATATGAATGGAAAATAAAAAAATTGATATGAATAGCTTATTTGTTTATTGTGAGATACATGATGGTGTTGTGGCAGATGTAAGTCTTGAGTTACTGACCAAGGGGCGCTCGTTAGCAACAACGTTGGGTTGCCGATTGGAAGCGGTTGCGATCGGTCACCAACTGAGCGGTATTGGCGCTCAGGTTTTCCCTTTTGGCGTTGATAAACTCCATTTGTTTGATGATATTCGTTTGTATCCTTACACCTCGCTTCCACATACAGCTATATTGGTCAAATTATTTGGGGAAGAAAAACCTCAGATTGCTTTGATGGGAGCTACCTGTATCGGTCGGGATTTGGGGCCTCGTGTATCTTCTGCTTTAGGTAGCGGACTGACGGCCGACTGTACAGCGTTGGAAATCGGCGACCACGAAGAAAAGAGAAAAGGAGAAACAGGAGAACATAAGGTGACTTACAAAAACCTGTTGTATCAGATTCGCCCTGCTTTCGGAGGAAATATTGTCGCCACGATTGTCAATCCCGAATGTCGCCCGCAGATGGCTACGGTGCGTGAGGGGGTGATGCGAAAAGAAATCACGGATGTACGCTACAAAGGCGAAACCATCCGACACGAAGTGAAAGATTATGTGAGCGATACCGACTTTGCAGTCAGTATCATTGACCGCCGGATAGAACAGCATAAAACCAATATCAAAAACGCATCAATCATTGTTGCAGGCGGTTTCGGAGTCGGTTCGAAAGAAAATTTCGGATTATTGTATGAATTGGCTGCTGTTACAGGCGCCGAAGTAGGAGGCTCGCGTGCAGCTGTTGACGCAGGATTTACCGAACATGAACGCCAGATAGGCCAGACAGGCGTCACGGTTCGTCCCAAATTATATATTGCATGCGGTATTTCCGGTCAGATTCAACATATTGCAGGCATGTCGGAAAGTTCGCTTATCATTTCCATCAATAACGACCCGAATGCTCCTATCAATGCGATTGCCGATTATATCATCACAGGAACGATAGAAGATGTCGTTCCGAAGATGATCAGGTCTTTATTGAAAACAAGACGGTAATGGGAAATGATAACCTCCACCTGCCTTCTCCTAAGGGGGATAGTAACCTCCCACTACCCCCTCCAAAGGGGGATAATAACTTCACCCAGCCCTCTCCTAAGGAGGATAATGACCTCCCACTACCCCCTCCGAAGGAGGATATGAATAGTAAATAATAAATAGTAAATGGTAAATTATTATACAGACAACCCCTGTTTCCGGCACCATCTGCACCATCCTTTAATGAAACGGATTGTGGAACTGAAAGAACGAAACTTTGCCGATAAGGACAGCTATGACTATGCGCCCGTCGACTATGCAGATGCGATGGATAGCTACGAAAAGGTATTGGAAATCGTAGGCGAAATTTGTGCCGACATCATTGCGCCGAATGCCGAAGAAGTCGACCACGAAGGACCGGCGCTCAACAACGGTCGTGTGACGTATGCGCGTGGTACGCAGCAAAATTTAGATGCCGTGCGAAAAGCCGGTTTGATGGGAATCTCGATGCCTCGCCGGTACGACGGACTGAATTTCCCTGTTGTCCCCTATATCATGGCATCCGAATTGGTATCGCAGGCAGATGCCGGGTTCCAAAATGTGTGGGGATTGCAGGACTGTGCCTCAACACTGTACGAGTTTGGAAACGAAGACCAGCATCGGCGTTATATCCCGCGTGTCTGCGCAGGCGAAACCATGTCGATGGATCTGACTGAACCCGACGCCGGCTCCGACCTTCAATCCGTTATGCTGAAAGCAACATTTTCGGATGCAGACAATTGCTGGTATCTGAACGGAGTGAAACGATTTATCACCAACGGCGATTCCGATATTCATCTTGTGCTTGCCCGCTCGGAAGAAGGGACGAAAGATGGACGCGGTCTGTCGATGTTTATTTACGACAAACGCAACGGAGGGGTCAATGTGCGCCGCATCGAAAATAAATTGGGCGTCAAAGGCTCGCCCACCTGCGAATTAGTATTTAAAAATGCCAAAGCCGAACTGTGCGGCGAACGCCGGTTGGGTCTTATCAAATATGTCATGGCTTTGATGAACGGCGCACGGCTGGGCATCATGTCGCAATCGGTTGGTATCAGCGAAGCGGCTTGCCGCGAAGCGCTGGCTTATGCAAAGGAACGCAAGCAATTCGGCCGTGCCATCATTGACTTTCCTGCCGTCTACGAGATGCTTGCCCTGATGCGTGCCAAAACAGACGCTTCGCGTGCAATGCTTTATGAAACAGCCCGTTTTGTGGATATCTACAAAGCCTGGGACGACATCTCGAAAGAACGCAAATTAGAACCGGACGAACGGCAGGAAATGAAATTGTACAGCAAATTAGCCGACGCATTTACACCGATGGGCAAAGGCATTACCTCCGAGTACGCCAACCAAAATGCGTACGATGCCATCCAGATTCACGGAGGCTCAGGTTTTATGAAAGACTACACCTGCGAACGCCTCTACCGCGATGCAAGGATAACTAATATTTACGAAGGCACAACACAATTGCAGGTGGTAGCTGCCATTCGCTATGTAACGACCGGCGTCTACCGCGAACAAATCCGCCGCTACGAAGCTATCGGATATAACCCGGAATCGGACAGCCTGAAACAGAAACTGATGGCTATGACCGGCCAATACGAAAGGATTGTCGCGAAGGTTATCGAAACAAAAGACAGTGAACTCCTTGATTTCCATGCACGACGTATGGTTGAGGTAGCGGCTCATTGTATCTTTGGTTATCTTCTTTTGCAGGACGCAGATAAAGACGATAGTTTCCGTCGTTCGGCAGAAGTTTATATTGGCTACGGACAAGCCGAAATAAATAAAATCGAATCGTATATTCAAAACTTCACTCCCGAAGATTTGAATCATTTTAAATTTGATTAACCCCAACTAAAACCATAACTGTCTGCAGAGCAAGAATAGAATCAACAGGAGCGAGGCGAACAGCATCGGGAATTTTTTTGAGCGGAGGTAATAAAGCAAAAAGCCCAGTATGCTGTAAGCGCTTATTAAGGTTATCAGGTCAAAGCGCAATGAGAAGGTAGCCCATGGGACCTGACTGAAGCGGTCGACCAATTCCATCATGCCTCTGCTCAACAATTCAATAAACCATTGTAACAGGTCGATACCGGGTAACGCGGCAGGAAGTATCATCCAGATAAGTGTCGCAGGGACTAACAGGGTGGCTAATAATGATAAAAATAAGTTTGAGAACAGAAAGACGGATGAGGATTGTCCGAAATAAAAACACGAGATAAACACCGTGCCGATTTGTGCAGCAACTGTTACAGTCAGGATGCCCCATAAAGATTTGAAAATCGGGTTGCGCAGTTCGATCAGCCGGTAAAAGCGCGGTTGCAGGTAGAGGATAAAAAATACAGCTGTAAAACTTAATTGAAAACCAATATCGAAAAGGGATAAGGGGTTAAAGACCAGCATGCAAAAGGCAGCGGCAGCCAATGTGTTATACCGTTCGGGACGCAGTCGAAGTACCTGCCCGGTCAGGTAAATAGTCAGCATCAATGCAGCCCTGACGGCAGGATTGGATAATCCGGCAATAAAGGCAAAAGCCCATAGCAGGCTGATAGTCAGTATGTATTTTGACCAGTGAAACAATGGACGTCGCGGAAAGACCGAAAATAGCAAACTCAGAAATGCGCATACAATGCCCACATGAAAACCACTGACCGACAGCAAATGAGCCACGCCGGTTGCAGAAAAGCGGCTTCGCATTTCGCGGGTCATCGTTTTTTTGTAATTGACAGTGATGGCGGCTAAGACGGCTTTCGTGTCGTCCGACACCTGAAGATCGTCTAATTTGCTGATCATCACGGCTTGCGTCTGCTTCGCTTTCTCCTGTAACCATCCGGACGATGGAGGCACAGACAGCTGTTTTTCTGCTAAATAAGTCGTTTGAATAGCAAAAAAAATAAATAAACAGGCAATAAGCGCCCCCCAAACCCAACGATATTGATAGTTGATGTCGGGGATTTTTTTGGCAAAGAAAAAAGAACAAACAACCACCCCGGTAACTATCATTAACAGAAACCAGGATACCTGTTGAAGCGGAAAACAAACCTGTAATAGAATACCTGTTATCCACCAAAAAAGCGGCCTCGCAAAAGGTCGCTTTTGTATTTCTTCCATTTACATTTGTTGATTTATAATGTACCTGTTACAAGGCTTTTAGTTTTTTGATCGTTTTGCGCGGGTCAGGCGAGTTAAACACAAAACTACCGGCAACCAACACATCGGCGCCGGCATCAAACAAACGGCGGGCTGTTTCGAAATTGACGCCCCCATCAATCTGTATCAAGGTCTGAAGTCCTTTGTCGTCAATCATATACCTTAATCGAGCTGTTTTTTCGACTGAATGTTCGATAAACTTCTGCGCTCCGAAACCCGGATTGACCGACATCAACAAAACCATATCCAATTCGGGCAAAATATCTTCAAGCAACGAAACAGGGGTATGCGGATTCAGGGTAACCGCTGCTTTCATGCCGGCATTTTTGATGGCCGACACCGTACGATGCAGATGTGCACAGGCCTCATAGTGTACATTCATCATAAAAGCGCCTGTGGCTGCCACTTCGTGAATGAACTTTTGTGGTTCAACAATCATCAGATGCACGTCGAGCGGTTTGGCGGAGACATCTTTCAAGGCATCGAGCACTGAAAAACCGAACGAAATATTCGGGACAAAGACGCCATCCATGATATCCAAATGCAACCAGTCGGCCTCACTTTGGTTGATCATCTCAATGTCGCGACTCAAATTCAGGAAATCGGCCGCTAATAAGGAAGGCGCTATTAATCGTTTCATACGATTTTTGGATTTACGATTTTTGTCCCCCTTTGAAGGGGGTTGGGGGATGTTAATATTTACGATTTTAGATTTACGATTTTAGTTTAATTAACCACTAACCGTTAACCATTAACCATTGATTTTAGTTTACGATAAAAGACCCGAGACTATGCTCCAGCGCCGGCTCGAAATGGTACGCGCGAGCAAATTGGCGGATAAAATCCAACGTTTTTTCGCTCGGCCCAAACATTGATTTTTTCATGCTAAGCGCTTCATTTTTAAATTCTTCAAATGAGTTGTAATGCGTAATATTGCTATTCATAGGCAGTTTATTAAATTGTTCTATGAAT
>Ga0082212_10004016_pt1 | contig 20615 bp, 20 predicted proteins | sample TergutNt197P3_FD_71548 | JGI IMG/M metagenome (GOLD analysis project Ga0082212, IMG submission 71548) | Neocapritermes taracua P3 segment gut microbial communities from Petit-Saut dam, French Guiana - Nt197 P3 | ecosystem: Host-associated > Arthropoda: Insects > Digestive system > Gut ... | reverse complement strand
GGTTCAACTTTTTGTAGTTGAACTGCTATATGCCAGGATTTGCCCGCAAATCATGGCCGTTTGTTGTTCATAGGCGGGCTTGGCTCGCCGTTAAGTGAACAACAAAAACGTAAATAGCTATAAATGCCTCACTAATCATTGGCACGTTGGGTACGTGCTAAGCATGTGCTCGATTGCCTGTTGGTTGGGCAACAAGTGGCCCAGTAGTGGAATTTTTCTCTTACTCGCACTTCTATGGGGCAAAGGCAAGCAACTTCCAGATGCCTGAATAAATGTTCTGCTATGACTTCTGCTGTGGGATTGCGGTCTTTGAGGGCTACTTGTTCGTTCAATAGCGAGTAGTCAAAATTTTCTATCCACGTATCCAGAACTGTTCCTAATCGAACCAAGCCACCATTTCCTACGGTAGCCTCAATTTCCCAATTGTGGCCGTGGCGCTGCTCTTTGAAGCTGGGCGCTGAGTGATAGTGGTCGGCAACGAAGCGACGGGATTCAGTTACCAAAATATTGTCCATGATGCTTAGTTTACACGGCACCGTTTTAATAACTCCCGATGTCAAATTCATTTTTTACGTTTATTTTCATGCGGGTCGCATATTGTGCCGTTGCCAGTCGCGCAGATTCTGTTTAGGCTACACTCCGCACATTTCGGGCTCCTTGCCGTACAAGTAAGCCGTCCATGCCAAATTAGCTGATGATGAAGGGCTATCCATGTTTGTTTGGGGAAGTGAATGCAGAGGTCGGCTTCAACCTTTTCTGGACACTCTGCTTCAGAAAGGCCTATGCGCCTGGTCACACGAAAAATGTGTGTGTCGACTGCAAGAGCGGGTATTCCATATGCGTTGGCAAGTACTACATTGGCTGTCTTTCTGCCCACCCCCGGGAGTGAATTCAGGGAGGCAAAATCTCTGGGCACTATGCCACCGTGAAACTGCACCAATCCAGTTGCCATTCCCACTAAGTTTCGGGCCTTGTTTCTGAAAAAACCAGTTGGCCGAATAATCATTTCCAATTCTGGGATATCGGCCTTTGCTAGTGCCGTAGCATTTGGAAATTTTGAGAACAGTGCTGGAGTGACGCTATTGACACGTTCATCTGTGCATTGGGCACTCAGAATTGTTGCAACAATAAGCTGAAAAGGATCCGCGTGTTCGAGGGCACACTTTGCGTTTGGATGTGCGGCATCCAACAATTCAAACAATTCTTTTTTCCGGCGATTGGGCCATTTAGTGAAAGCGTTCATATTGCAATAGACTATGCCATAGATGTACTTCATTTTTACAACACAATGTTCAACAAATTTGCCAATACAAGTTTTCATTCAATTGTTGAGCAGGACTTAGCCTGGAAGTGTAGAATGGCATCATGGGCTATACACTGAATTCGCATGGCCTGGAGCCCTACAAACAGCTTCATGGAGCCGACATTAATCATGCGTGGTTTATCTGCGAGGGCAGGTATCTTGTCGAGGATGCTATTAAAGCAACTAGGCAAGGGCATTTGCATATGATTTCGCTATTGTGTGATTCGAGGCAAACTGAAGAATGGAAAACAAAAAAACCGTCAGAGACGCAGCTTATTGCACTTGATCCAGACGAATTAAACAACTTAGTGGGCTTTAATTTCCATAGGGGAGTAATTTGTTGTTGCGCTTTGCCAGACGCTCCAAGCGAAGACACAATAATTCAGTCTAGATTGCTATTGGTATTGCCGCACATTGATAATGTTGACAACCTCGGACAGCTACTGCGTACTGCAGCTGCTCTTGGAATTGATGCCATATTGTGCGGCAAGGGGCCAAACCATTTTTCAAGGCGGTGCCTCCGAGTATCAATGGGAGCTGCGTGGAAAATCCCAATCCTTAGCACTGACAATCCCGTTCAAATACTGGATGCATGGCTTTGGCACTTTCCTGACATCAAGTCAGAAATAATTGGCACTGCCAATACCATTGATGCGGAATCTGCCTGGCAGTGGCAACCAGCTCAAAGATCGGCTCTCGTGTTGGGTTCAGAGTCGCAGGGCCTGGATAGCTTTTGGCGCCAAAAATGCACAAAGCAAGTGCGTATTCCGATGGCTAGGAAAATCGATAGCCTTAACGTCTCAATAGCGGGCGCAATCCTTATGGGCAAATTGGTCGATTGAGCAATTTTCCAAACAAGCTGGTTTTGTAAAATTATCTGGGCGGCGCTGGCGTACAACTGGATTTAGAAAATACTAAGGTTGATTCAGTTCCTGCCTACGCAAAAATCATTCATTATGGTTTTCGCTCATAGAATTTTTCAGTGCAATATCACCGCTATTATGAGACACTGGCTGATTGTATCTAAATCGGGGTTAGACATCAAACATGGCATTGAACTACTTCCAGCTTCTCTCACAATGTTCTGAAGAGCAACTAAAGTGTATTTGTGAGCACAGAAAGTTGCCAGTGCCAAACGGATGGAATCATCCGAATGAGGGCAGGCATCGACTGATAAAAACGATGGTTTTCCATTTAGAAGACCACAAAAGGCTTATCAATGCGATTGCCGATTTGCCATCAAGCACACTTAAAGCTCTGAAGTCAATGATTGTAGAGGGAAGCAGTGCAGACGGTGGCTTGATTCGACAACTATTTAATCTTGGTCTGGTTTTCCCTGATGCAGAAAACTGGGTAGTACCCGAGCAAGTAGGCGACGCTTTAGCAGACTTTGATGATAGTGCATTAAGTTTCCAGGCAGAAAATGAAATCCAGATGCAACCTGGCACCTTATTTGGGTTTTCACTGGCCCTGACTTCAGTCTTATTGCGTTGCGTGAATGGCATCAGGGTGCTGAAAGGCGGGCTTCCTGCCAAAAAAGAATTAGTCCAGCTGTTGAATTTTAATGCGTTTGTAACCGAGGAAAGAGATGCTACGTTAGTTTTTGCACTATTGCACAGGATGGGGCTACTTTGGAGCCGCGAAGGATGTGTCGATACTTTGGTTCCTGCCGTCGAGGCCCATCCACCGAGATGGGTGGCTGAGAGGGCTTTTGCCAAACTGCTGGAAGACGATCTGAAGCAATGGAGAATGCCCGCTCCAGAGGACAGGCGTTTTTTAATGCAACACCTGCTCGAACGAAAGGGCCAAGTATTAGAGTTGAGGCCATTCCTCGATTTTTTGCAGACCCTTCAGCCATTAAACGAATCCCGCATAACAATGTCCTTTGTCCCATTTCTCTTACGAATGGGTCTAATTGCTATGGACGCCAACCAGGGATATCTTACCCTGACATCGCATGGAACGGCCTTGGCCCAGGAATACCTTTTGCGGGATTCGGTTGGGACCGAAAATCATTGGGAACCCACGAATCGGGTTGCCAGGCTGATTACACAACCAACCCTGGAAATGCTTACCCCTGCGCTTCAGAATCCTCACAGGCTTTTGAGGCTAGCGCAATTGGCTGATGTTGAGGTCATTGATACAATGGTCAGCTTTCGGTTTTCAACAGGTGCATTGATTAGAGCACTTGATTCTGGAATTTCGTTGGAAGATGCCCGCACTATAGTACAGGACTCTAAAGATATTAGCCTCCCTCAACCTCTGCATAACCTCTTGCATGAGGTTGGGGAGCGCTTGGGCGAAGTTGAGGTTGAGCAAGGAGTGCGACTTGTCCGGACTCGCGATGCTGAATTAGCAAATGAACTCTGCGTCCGCCCGGAGCTTGAAACTCTGGCCCTGGAGCCAATAAGTCCCACAGTTATGAAAGTTGGCGGAAGCGGCAACGCATACGCCCTGCTTAAACAAGCGGGCTTTATTCCAAAACCGGTTAGATTTTTACCGGTGAGCATTGATAACAATGAAAACCTTTATACATGGGCACTAGCTTGTCTAGCGCTAGTTGATGAAAAGGGTATGAGTAGCTTTTTGGAGCCTGTACGCAAAATGATTCATGACACACTTCAATCCGTTCAGTCAGACGACCCTGCCTTGTATAACGAAATAATGCGACGTGTCCCCATGTTGCACACCGAGGGCGGTACCCAAGCTATTGAGGAAACGCAACGCATACTTGAATATGCAAGCGAGCAAAACCTGTCAGCCGAAATTACTTACATGCCCCTGGCTGCACACCGAACCCAAGCTCGGCGGGTTACCCCGAGGGCAATCCATGGCGAACATTTGAATGCGTACTGCCACCTTCACCAAGAGGAAATGAGCTTCCGTCTGACACGGATTCTTGGAGTAAGGCTTCTGAATGAAAAGGGATGGGTCGCCGAATCCTGATACCGAGTAGCAATCAAAAGATTGCATCTCGGTATAAGTTTTTGGCGCACGGGCCATTCTTTTCAACACACGTTTAATTTGTTTGGTAAATGATAACAAGATTGTTAAAATTTTTAAGATTCAAAAAATTTATAATTTATAATATTTAATATTTTTGAAAAAATGTAACATCTGTAAGTGCGTTATTTATGATTATTATTTGTCAATTCGATAATCATTTGCATGTGAATTATTCATTTGGCATGAGGTTTGATATAAGTCTTGCATCAGGCCTGGCATGGGGTCAGGCGCGTCAACTTCTCATACCTAAGTGGAGAAAAATCTATGAAGAAACAATCTGGCTTTACCCTCATCGAGCTGTTGCTCGTCCTCGCCATCATCGGCATCATCTCTGCCATCGCCATCCCGGCCATCCTGTCCCAGAGGGATAATGCCAAGGATAAGTCCGCGCTATCTAATTGCACAAACATAATAGCTTCCTTTGTTTCTGAGTGGGATCTCTTGGTTGATGCCCCACCCTCGAGTGGGTTGCCGAACACTCCCACCACCTTCGAGACTTACATGTGGGGGACTGCAGGTTCTGAAAGGATCATAGAACTTACTAATGCCAGAAATCCTTGGAATCCCGCAGCCGGCGATACCGGTAAGGGGTATAGAATGGTGACAACAGCAGAGACTACTACGGCTGGAACACAGGCTATTACTGCAGCCTCTGCAGGGGATAAAGGCGCTGTCTACGTTTCGTTCGGTACTGGAGTCGGTGCCAATTCGGACACTGTTGTCGCTGCTGCCGTAAAGCTAAACAAAGCCCAGGCTGGTGCTGATGCAACAAGTAAGGTTTTCTGCAAACCACAGGGCCTTGGCTAATCCGCGTTTTTCGCTTTGCAATAAGGGCCTCCGGGCCCTTTTTTTGTGGGCGAATCCAGGGCAGGAGTTGCGAGAAGGGAAGTCTGGCCCCTCATGCCAATCGGAGGCAATGCCTTCGCTCATTGCCATCCTCACTCAAAGATCATGGATGTAATACCATTTTTATTGCTGATTTAAAACATGTCTGACGCACATCCGCACTGGGCAAGGCTTTTCGTCTCGTAACTCGTAACTGGTATAAAAGGCGTTTTGGTTGTGACTTGGTAACAGCTATTCCCGCTATACTGAAGCATGAAGTTCAGAGAGCTAGAAAAGATAGTCCAGGCCGACGGATGGGAATTGCGTAACGTCGAAGGTTCGCACCACCATTACGAGCACAAGGAAAAACGCGGCAAGGTGACAATTCCTTTCCACAGTGGCGATCTGCCACGTAAACTGATAAATTCGGTACTCATTCAGGCCGGCCTGAAATAGGAGGCAACGATGAAACTCAGCTACCCCGCAGTTTTTTATCCCAACGACAAAGACGAGGGAGAAGGATACACAGTTACAGTTCCCGACCTTCCAGGCGTTACGTCCTATGGTAGCGATCTTACCGAAGCCATCTTAATGGCCATTGACGCCGCATCAGGTTGGATACGGTTATCCCTTGAAGATGATCAGGACATCCCATCGGCCAGCCCGATTGAAAACATCAGGCCCGATGAAAGGATTGGAGATGGCTTTGTCAACTGGATAGCGTTGGACATCGAGGCCTACGCCACAAAACACGGTCTTACGTTGCCTGTTCACGCCTAGTGGCAATAGAGAGCCATTACAGATGTAGCCCGGGCCGCCCTGTACCAAAAATAAAACACAGCGATCAGCACTTCGCCTCCTGACAGCGTTTTAAGGCGTTCAGTGATGGTGGATGCTGACTGGTTCAGATGGAAAATGCAGGTGTTGGTGTCGAGGCTATAGGTCATAGCAAGTCGAACTTTCTTGGCGCATCCGCTTCCCAGGGCATATCGAAGGGTTTGCTAAGTGGTTCGTCTTTGAATGAGCCTTGGGTCTTTTCCAATGCGTAGTTCTTTCTTCTTTCGACATCGTTAGCTTCGTTAAGCCTATCGGCAATTATTGATATGATGAAGGTCGAAATCGAAGATTTATGATGGGTTGCAGCTATCTGAAGTTGGTCAGCCATTGATTCATGAATGTCAAGGGATATTTGCGGCATGATGTCCTCCTTGCTTTTAACGATTATACACAATATAGGGCTACCCAATCAGGCACCCATCTCTTGTATCCTGGATTCCCGCAACTTGGCATAAACTAATAAATTCGGTACTCATTACCAAGTTGCGTTCAAAATACTTTGAACGCGAAACGCCAAAATTTTTGAAATTGTCAGGCCATTACTGTTGTCCAGCTTAATTGCAACTACATTGCATGATCAACATCTAGGGACTAACCTGTATAAATAACCCCATGGGGCTTGCCTCATCTTTGATAGCGGGGGATGGCATGGTGAAGCAAAAAATAGAAACAGACCTTGAGTTGACACTCCGGGGCACAGGGCAGGTGGGTGGCGGCCTTGACTCCGACGATTTGCGGGCACTGGCTGATCTTTTGAAGGGACTGAAAGCATACGACCCTTCTCTTAAGTCCATCCACATGTTCGGAAACATCAGGCGAGGGAGCTCTGTTGCCAGGTTTGCCGCTCCTGTAGAAAATGGAATCTTTGAAGTGAATCCCGCTAGACTTGCCCTCAACGCTTTCTTTGGGAATGCCTTTGACCTTTCCATCGGATGGACTTGGAACAATTCGGCAAGGTCTGCATTGAACAGGATCACGGGCCGAAAGAGGACGTTGGGAGTCAAGGTAATGCCGGCCCATCAGGGCGATGCGCCCCTAAGAAAGAATTTCACGAGAAAAGACTACGAGACCTTCAGCAAGAAAATTGCCGAGGAGCCCGGGCGGAAAACCCTCCAAGGCAAAATACTGGAGATTGACATCAGAGACCGCACATTTGAATTGCATACCGAAGAAGGAGCTATTACATGCGGCTTCCCCGAGAGCTCCACTGACGACGGCATTTTGTCCCTGGTAAAAAACTCTGTGGTGTCGGCCGAAGTCATCTGCCGGAACAGGCCGGCTTCGGGGCAGTGGAGGGCGGAACAGTGCAAAAGTCTCGCCATGGCTCCCTCACGCGATTCAATCGTCAGTGAATTTCAGTACCCCCCGGGAATCAAGCCTCCCAGGAAACCCATGGCCAAAGGGCTCAACCTAAAAGAATTTGCCCCGAGCCTGGACGCAAAAGCAGGCGAAGAGCTTGCGGCCTTCCTGAGCGAGTTCAAGGGCTGACCATGGAAAAACTGGTTGTAGTGGACACAAATGTTTTTTCATTTCTCATCAAGCTAAAAAATAGCCATTCAGGCAGGGACATGAAGAAGGAGAAGGAATATTTGGACTGTCTCCAAGGATGTCAAATCGTGCGGGCTTTCCCTACAGAAGCCGAATTGCGGGTTTGGTTGAATAACCTAGATGAAGGCAAGAAGAAGGAACAATACAAACAAGGGATTATCGAAATCCTTGACCAAACACCCAGTATTGACGGCGATTCTAAAGTAGCCGCCAAGTGGGCAGAGATCATCACCAAGGGACGCAGGCTGGGCAAATCACATGTGTATCAGACCAACAATCCAAAACGAGATTCCCAGATAAATGACACTTGGATTGCCGCCTGTGCCTTAGCCCATGATCTGCCCCTTGTGAGCGACAATTTCAGAGATTTTGACTGGATGCGAGAAAACGTGGGCCTCAAATTGATATGCTTTTCGCAGATATGACCGCGCCGTATTTGTCCGAGCTGTTGGATCGCCCATTCCAGCAGAGCCGTCCTCATGGCGGAATGGATTGTCAGGCCCTCGCTATTTTGTTTTGCGACAGCACCCAGTTCATTATGGCGTTTCGTGTTCAAAGTATTTTGAACGCAACTTGGTACTATCTGTCCATTACTTGTATTGCTATATAATGAGCTAGTACCTAGTAACGCTTTAGATGTTTGCTCAACGGCGGAGCAAGTTTGACAAATCTAAGTTCTGTGGTGCCATTCAAGGTTGCCCCGCAACCTTGAACGGCACAGAACTAAGATTTGTCCCTTGCAAGCATCTAGCGGTCGTGATCTCTCGGAATCCTTCGCTATGCTCAGGATGTCCGAGGCACCCACCCCAACCGCTCTTAGCTTGGTGGACATAGAGTACCACTATTAGCATCCTTTCCAGCTTTACCTTCGTCCTGCAGGCAAATCCCGACCTAGTGCAACGTAACATTAAAATGTTACACTGCACTAGTTGCAAAACCGGTTTTTCCCCGGTTTTGAAATCTAGCAGAGTCGGTGGGTTGTGCCCAAAATAAAGCCGGACGCTACTTTAGAGCAGTCGGCAAAATGGGGGCGCAGACGCACAACTGGATTTTGAAGTTGTCTCTTTTGCATTTTGGGGTTTCGATGTCAATCACAGTCAAATTGCCCGATGGTTCTCAGCGCGAATTGGATTCAGGGGCAACCGGGTTGGATCTTGCCCGCAGTATTGGCGCCCGGTTGGCGGACTCTGCCCTTTCTATCAAAGTCGACGGCGGGCTTATGGATATAAATGCCGAATTGCCAAACGGTGCATTGGTCTACATTATTACCAGCAGAGAACCAGAATCGCTTGAAATCATTCGTCACTCGACTGCACATTTATTGGCTCATGCAGTCAAGAGGTTATTTCCATATGCGAAGGTTGGCATTGGGCCAACAATTGCTGATGGCTTTTACTACGATTTTTTGGTTGAAAAATTTTTCACTCCCGAGGATTTGGTTGCGATAGAAGCAGAGATGAAAGCAATTGTCTCTGAGAATGTGCCGGTTGCACGCGAAGAACTATCCAGGCAGGAGGCGCTGACACGTTTTGAGCGCATGGGCGAATCGTTAAAGGCCGAACTTGTTTCGGACATTCCGGATGGCGAAACGATAACTGGATACAAGCAGGGTGACTTTTATGATTTGTGCCGAGGCCCACATGTGCCAGAAACAGGCAAGTTAGGCGCATTCAAGCTGTTGCACGTTGCTGCGGCCTATTGGAAGGGTGACGAAAAAAATGCCTCGATGTGCAGAATCTATGGGACTGCTTTTAATACTCAAAAAGAATTAAATGAACACTTGAGGCACCTGGAAGAAGCCAGGGCCAGAGATCATCGTAAGTTAGGCAAAGAATTAGGGTTGTTTTCTTTTCATCCAGAAGCCCCTGCCAGCCCTTTTTTCCACCCAAAGGGTACAGTTGTATACAACGAACTCCTGAAATTCATGCAACACCTGTATTTTTTGGAGGGATACCAGGAAATAATCACGCCTCAGGTTCTGGATGTTTCTATGTGGAAGACCAGCGGGCACTACGAAAATTTTCATGAAAGCATGTATTTTACGGAGGTCGAAGAGAGAGAGTTTGCCCTAAAACCAATGAATTGCCCTGGCCACTGCTTGGTTTTTGGGTCGGAATGGCGGAGCTATCGCGAATTGCCGATACGTTTTGCCGATTTTGGCAGGCTCCATCGCTATGAACGTTCGGGCGTCAGCCATGGACTGACACGAGTGCGAACTTTTTGCCAGGACGATGCACACATTTTTTGCGCGCCAGAACAAATGAAAAGCGAAATGGCAGCGCTCTTGCGATTTGTCCAAAGAGTCTACGATGTTTTTGGCTTCGACGAAGTGAGGGTCGCTCTGGCAACCAGGCCAGAAAAACGGATCGGCAGTGACGAAACCTGGGATGCATCTGAGAAAGCCTTGTCAGAGGCTTTGGAAGAGGCAGGTTTTGAGTTCCACATTAATCCCGGCGAAGGTGCTTTTTATGGCCCAAAGATTGAATTTCAGGTTATGGACGCATTGCGCCGCCCTTGGCAACTGGGCACATTGCAAGTAGATTACTCGATGCCGGAGAGGTTTGGATTAAAATATGTAAAACCTGACAATTCTGAAGCTACTCCTATTTTGTTGCATCGGGCCATATTGGGGAGTTTGGAACGCTTTATGGGTATTTTGATCGAGCATTGTGGAGGCGCTTTCCCTGCTTGGTTGGCACCCATTCAAGTGATGATTTTACCGATTACGGATCGGGCACACGTCTATGCTAATGAATTATGTATGCGCGGCCGCGAACTTGGATTGCGAAGCGAACTGGATTTGAGAAACGAAAAAATCAATGCCAAGATAAGGGACGCCCAAATGCAAAAAATTCCATACATGTTAGTGATTGGAGACAGAGAAGCCGCCGACAAAACGGTTTCTGTGAGGCACAGAAAGGCAGGAGATCAAGGCGTAAGGTCAGCCGAAGCATTTTTTGAAGCGATAGTCGATGAAGTTAAGCAACGCTTGCGGTAAAAAATTGTCTTTCAAAATTTGCCGTTCGATGGTAGCATATTTGTTCTAGTGCAATGTAACATTTTAATGTTACGTTGCGCTAGGTCGGGATTTGCCTGCAAATCACGACCGCTAGATGCTTGCGAGGCGGACTTGCTCCGCCGTTAAGCATGCATCTAAAGCGTGACTAGGTAATAGTCTAAGGAGGATATCTATTAGATCCACAGAAACTCGCATTAACGATGGCATCCGAGCAGCAGAAGTGCGCGTCATTGATGAGGATGGGAAGCAGCTTGGAATCCTAATCCCCGCCGAAGCCGTCAAGGTAGCCTTTGAAAAGGGTTTGGATCTGGTAGAGGTTTCTCCTGCTGCCGATCCCCCCGTCTGTCGGATCATGGATTACGGCAAGTACAAGTTTATGGAGGCCAAAAGAGAACATGCTGCCAGAGCAAAACAAAAAAACATTGTGGTCAAAGAAGTCAAGTTTAGGCCACGCACAGACGACCACGACTTTGATTTCAAGGTAAAGCACATCCTCCGCTTTCTTAATGATGGGGATAAGGTAAAGGTCGTTGTGATGTTCAGGGGGCGCGAAGTAGTTCATAGAGATATTGGCTTCAGAATCATTGAAGACGTGCTTGGAAGGGTTGCCGAAGCCAGTGTGGTGGAAAAAGCGGCCAGCATCGAAGGGCGCGATATGCATGCAATCATCGCTCCCCGCCCGACAGAAGTTAAAAAGGTGAAGCCACCCAAAACTGAATCTGAAACAGCTACTGCAAAAATAGCACAGACACAATAGAGAGGTACAGCAATGCCAAAGCTTAAGACACACAAGGGAGCCGCAAAGCGGTTCAAAAAAACTGGAAGCGGCGAATTCAAACGAGGTTGTTCACATCAACGCCACATATTGACAAAAAAGGCCAGCAAGCGAAAGCGCCAGCTTGATATGGGGCGCATGGTCGATAAGTCTGATTTAGGTCGCGTAAAGGAAATGCTCCCGTACGCATGATTTTTTTGGTGATTAGTCACCCCCGACGTGGTTCCCTTAAAGCTCTACGGCTGAGCTACCACAAGGAAAGGAGAGGTAATGACTCGTGTCAAGCGCGGTTTTAAGCGCGTCCAGCGCCGCAAGCGGATGTTGAAATTCGCCAAAGGATTTTATGGAGCCAAGTCAAGGCTCTATCGTTCGGCCAAAGAAGCGATAGATCGCTCCCTGAAGTATGCCTACAAGGGTCGCAAAATTCGCAAGCGGGACTTTAGAAGCCTCTGGATTGTCCGAATCAATGCTGCCTGTAGCCTAAACGGTGTCAGCTATAGCCGTTTTATGGGCGGCCTAAAGAAAGCAAAGATTGATTTGGATCGAAAAATTTTGGCGGATATCGCAGTCCGCAACCCCGAAGTCTTCGCCAAGCTTGTTGCCGAAGCGGTCTCTTAGTCACCAAGCACATCGCTCCGACAGTTAAGGCCGCTCGATAGTGGCCTTTTGTGTTTATGTAGAGCCTTGCTCAAAGCGCTTTGGATGCAGAACCGGAAATTTTTTTGGGAGCCTAACCCCCACTTCTAATACCGAATCGCAATCAAAGTATTTTGAACGTAACTTGGTATCAAGTGCAATTTTTGATGCATATTGGTATTTATTGGTTTTCTGAGGCATTCATGAGCCTGAATCTTTTGCCACCCGAGATTGGAAGAGCCGCTGAAGAATTTGGCGGTCTTTTGGAGAGTTGCGCAGATTTAGACGCTGTGATGCGACTGAAGGGGGTTTACTTAGGGCGGGATGACAGCATCGTAGATAGAATGATGTCATTTTTAAAGGCGGCCCCAAAGGAGCAAAAGAGGGAGCTGGGCGTCGTCATTAATGCCCTCAAAAGCCAGTGGGAAGAAGCCCTGAAGCTCAGGCATTCCGATTTGCAGGAAATGCGCAGACGACAAGCCGCAAGCGCCTCGGCCTGGGACATAACCCTTCCACCCCCCATGCCTCCTAAAGGTGCGCTTCATCCGCTGACAAGACTAATTGACAGACTGGTAGATATCTTTAGGCCGCTCGGATACCACATTGAAGAAGGGCCAGAAGCGGAAACTGAGGCCAATAACTTTGATGGCTTAAACATTCCGGCGGATCACCCTGCCAGGGGTTCAGCGGATACTTTTTATTTTCAAAAGTACCCTGATTTGCTACTGCGTACGCACACAAGCCCCGTCCAGGTCAGAGTCCTAAAAAAACTTGCGCCAATAATCGCACAAAAGGGAGGCATCCGCTTTTTGGCTCCTGGCCGCGTTTACCGCAAGGATGAAATTGATCCTACACACAGTCCGATGTTTCATCAGGTTGAGGGCATGTTGGTAGGTCATGATATTGGCATGCACCACCTCCGAGGGACATTGGATTATGCTATGAAGGCCCTTTTTGGCCCCGGGGCAAATATTCGCTTTCGGCCATCCTACTTTCCATTCGTCGAGCCTGGATGCGAAGTGGATGTCCGATGCCCACTTTGCGATGGGATGGGTTGCCGCGTGTGTAAGAGCTCCGGATGGGTAGAAATTCTTGGAGCGGGGCTGGTTCACCCAAATGTTTTTAAATTTGCTGGCATTGATCCTTCTATTTATAGCGGCTTTGCCTTCGGCATGGGAGTGGAGCGCATCGCGATGATGGTCAGCCAGACTCCAGATCTGCGCCTGTTTTTTGAAAACGATCAGCGATTCTTGGCTACTATGGGAGGGCTTGGATAATGCTTATCGAACTTGGCGCCCTCGTAAAGGAGATATCTGCAATTAAGTGCCTCAGTGTTTCAAAGCTATGTGAATGCCTGGCTATGGCCGGTTTTCCGGTTGATGCTATAGATAGTTGCTCTGGCACTACTGTTTTTGAAGTTGATGTCACCGCTAACAGGGGTGACGTGCTTTCCCATAGGGGTTTAGCAAGGGATCTGGCGGCGGTACTGGATGCACAGCTTTCTGCTGTTGAAGCAACAGAATACATTGAAGGCGAAGCACCGCTGGCTGTGCGTTTGGAAACTGATGCATGTACTATGTACGCCACTGCACTATTAAAGCTGGACTGTTCAAAGGCAGGGCAAACACCAGACGATGCAATAGCTTTTCTTGCGGCGATGAATTCAGGTGCTAAAGGGCTCGCACCCGTAGACGCATCAAATGAGCTGCTACACCGCTATGGGCATCCGACCCACGCCTTTGACGCAGACAAACTGAAAGGTGATATTTGCGTTAGATGGGCTAGGGATGGGGAAACGCTTCTTTCACTGGATGGCGTACAAAGAATATTGGATAGTAGAGACATGGTGATTGCCGATGATTCAGGCCCTATTGCCCTGGCAGGAGTAATAGGAGGCGAGCCCACAAAGGTGACGGAAAGCACCAGGCGTGTGTTACTGGAAAGTGCTTTCTTTCTGCCAAGGGCAGTTCGCGCAACGGCTCGTCGGCACGGCATCCATACAGATGCCTCGCATCGCTTCGGAAGGGGCGCAGATCCTGCTTTTGTTAAAAATGCAAGGGATTTATTGGTCGGCAGACTCATTTCTTGGGTTGGCGCAGACTTGGTAGCTTCATGGACTGTTGGAAAATTTTCGACAATCCCATCTGGTACGGTTGTAACTCACAAAAATATTTGTCGCATTGCCGGGGAAGCAGTTCCCTTGGAAGAAGTCAAAAAAATTCTGCTAAGACTTGGATGCCAACTAGAATCGACAGATTACGAATTGAATGTCTGCCCGCCAACGTGGCGTCATGATTTGCTGATTCCCGAAGACTATGCAGAGGAAGTTTTGCGTGTTAGAGGCTATGACCGCATAAATGCGGTGATCCCACCGCTTGACGTCGCCCCGGAACCGTTGCCGAATTCATATTTGCTGAAACGAAATATTTCCTCACGTTTGAGTCAACTTGGGTTTTTTCAGACAGTTACGCTGGGGTTCGTTGGCCCAGATTCCGATGCCAAATTTGTTGACGAGGCAACAGACGGTCGCTTGTTGAGCAACCCTTTGAGCGTTGAATATAGCGTTATGCGAGGGTCTCTTTTGTCCAGCCTATGGGAAGTTGCGAAGACAAATCAGCGATATGGGGCCAGGGATATCCGGCTGTTTGAAATAGCCCCTGTCTATAAGTGCGGCCCAAATGGGCCAAGCGAGACAATTACATTGGGCCTTGTATGGGCGGGTGCCCTGGGGGGTGATGATCCTCTTAGCCAGCCGCGTCCGGTGATGATGGCAGATTTGATTGGGATTGTGAGGGACATTGGTTTTGCCGGCGATGCGGATGTAGTGGAATTTGAACAGGGTGCGTTTGGGTGGGAAATCTCATTGACTGGGCTCGAGGAACAAACCGAAATAATCATTCCCAAATATGTACCGTTCAGCCGCTATCCTATGGTGGCCAGGGATTTGTCGCTATTGGTTCCTTTAGACCTGAGCTATGGAGAACTCGAAAAATCCATCCGAAGAGCCATGGCGTCTGCACCATTGAATGACGTTCGTTGCACAGATGTGTATAAAGATTCCAAACTTTCTGAGGCTGGCAAACAAGCGTGGCTAATTAGATTGAGGTTCCAGTCCATTGACAGGACTCTGACCGGCGAGGAGGTAGAGGCATGGGTGGCGTTGGCAATTGATGCGGTAGCAGTGCTGGGTGTAATTTTGCGTGGCTAATTTTGAGGCACAAGATGGATATTCTTAGGCAAGTCGAACAAAAAATACAGGCATTAGTTTCACAGCGTAACCAGCTTCGAGAGGAAATGGAGTGCCTCAAGGCAGAATATGGCCGACAAATGGCTGAAGTCCCAGAGCTTCGCCGACTCCTTAAAGAAACACAACAGCAAAATGATGCCGTTGTCAAAGAGAGGGACGAAATAAGACGTCACGTTGAGTCTATTCTCAAACAATTAGAGGAATTGACATGACTCAGCCAGATTTGGATCATTGCCTACAGGAGTTTCCTTTTCAGGTTTTAAACAGATCCGTTAATGTGATATGCCTCGAAGGGCTGAAGGATTTGGAAGCTACAAAAGAAGTTTTGAATCATACTTTTAATGACATGGAAAGGCTTTATGCGTTAAAATGTAACTGTTCGCCCTCAGCACTGGATACGAGTACCTGGTTGCTGTTGGGTGCCATCAATCTGGCCCACCGAGTGGTGCGCCTCGAACGGGAAGTCGGCCTGCAAACCCGAGACACAATTTCAAAACTGCTTGATTCTATTCCTGACGATGTTTATACAAACGTACCCGCCACAGACGCTGATCGGTCGTTGCCGATGGAATAGCCCCCCCCCTGCGAGGCCCGTGATGAGGTCTAGCGCTTGTTCCGTAAGCCGTATAGGGAGACCTTCCCCCGGCCTTGTGCGTTTCGCGTTGCGAAGTGCCTTAAACCGGGCTTCTGGTTGCCCCCCTTGTTATTTAGGGAACACGGCAGGCATCCACGGCTAAGCGGGGTTTTCAAGCCATTTGAAACTAATGCATGGTCGGCTCTTGATACTTCAGGAGTTGCTTATGAGTTCATTGGATTGGGTTTTAGTTGTAACAGCTGCCGTAGCCTTTTTGTTTGGTTTGATGCAGTTGCGCAGGGCCCAAACGGCGGTATTAGATACTTCAAAAGCTCAGAGCAAAGCAGAAGCTGAACTGAGGGTCGAAAAAGAGCGACTATTAGCAGATGCTGAAAAAGAATGCTCCAGAATCATCCTTGGTGGGCAAAAGGAGGCTGATGCATTGCTGCGCGAAGCAGAGCTCAAGAACAAGGAACAAGCCCTTCTTGCCAGACAGGAAGCCGAAAAAATTGCCAACGCCCGCATGGCTTCACTAGAAAAACAAGAGCATCGACTGCAGACAAAAGAAGAAAGCCTTGATAAAAAACTTCAGGCGGTGGATCAAAAGACCAAAGAAATTGAAGATAAGGCTGAGAAAGTTAAGGAAGCTACTGAAAAACTAGAAATTCAACATCTTGAAGTGAAACAGATAATTGAATCTCAATCCAAAAAATTGGAGGAGATCGCAGGGCTCACAAAAGATGAGGCAAAAGCCGAACTGACCGCCCAGTTAGAATATTCTGCAAAAATAGATGCGGCTAAATTAATTCGCCGCATTGAAGAAGAGGCAGAAGAAGAGGCAGACAGGAGGGCTAGGTGGACGATTACGACAGCAATACAAAGAATCGCATCCGACGTCGTCACTGAAATTGCGGTTTCTTCAGTACAACTTCCCAGCGACGATCTGAAAGGTAGAATAATTGGCAGAGAAGGGCGCAACATAAGGGCTCTTGAGAAGGCCACTGGTTGCGACCTGATTGTTGATGACACCCCAGAAACTATTGTTGTTAGCAGTTTTGATCCAATTCGGAGAGAAGTGGCAAGCCAATCGCTCCACAGGCTCATAGCGGATGGGCGCATACACCCTGCCCGCATCGAAGAAATGGTGGAAAAAGTCAAAATTGAAATGGACGAGCATCTCAAGGATTTGGGGAAAAGCATTTCAATCGACATGGGATTCCCTGATATCCATCCCAAGTTGCACAAACTTATCGGGAGGCTAAATTATCGCACTAGCTACGGGCAAAACGTGTTGGAACATACTAAAGAAGTTGCCAGGATAGCAGAATATATGGCCGGAGAAATCGGAGCGGATTCGCGTATTGTGCGAAGGGCAGGCTTGTTTCACGACATTGGCAAAGCAATCGACCGGGAAGTGGAGGGGACTCACATTGAAATTGGCATAGAAATACTTAAGCGCTTTGGGGAAAACGAGAAAATCATACACGCAATGAGTTGCCACCACGGTGATGTCGAGCCTCAAACGGTGGAGGCCATGCTGGTGACAGCGGCAGATGCGTTGAGTGCAGCGAGGCCTGGAGCCAGGCGGGAAATGCTGGAGACATATGCCAAGCGACTGGAGCAGCTCGAAGAAATCGCTGCCAGCTATAAGGGCGTTCAGAAGAGCTATGCAATGCAAGCAGGACGCGAGATTCGTATCATGGTGGATGCGGGAGCAATCAATGACGATCAAGCGTTTTGGCTTGCTAAAGACGTTACCAAACGCATCGAATCAGAAATGCAGTATCCAGGCCAAATTAAGGTTACGGTTATGCGTGAAACGAGGGCAGTCGAGTTTGCCAGGTAGTCAAAATTTGATCGGATTTCAGAATCGCATTTACATTTTTTTCCATTGCATAAGCAAATTTGTGTGAGATAGACATCATGGAAACAGTGGACTCCATTGAACCAATTGAGAGCGAAAGCTCAATCGACCTTTCTGCAAGTAGCCCGGAAGGTGGGTTCGATCTGCAAGCTTTTGCTGATGAAGTTGCTGATTTTGTTGAAGAAAAAGTCGGAGGCGGTGATAGCCCTGAATCGGCTGGGCTGAATTCTAGGGTAAAGGAGCTAGAAGAGTCCTTACGAAACGAAGACAATAAGTACAAAAGGCTGTTGGCGGATTTCCAAAATTTTCGAAACAGAACCGCCAGAGATATTCAGCTAGGGATTGAGCTGGCAGAAAAACAAATACTTGTTGATATGCTACAGGTGTTGGACAGTATTAATCGTTGCATGAATTCATCTTATCGCGACATAGAGGATCTTCGCACTGGCGTGGAGCTTATTAAGAAGCAATTTTATGATACACTGCGCCGACAAAAGGTTTCTGAAATTGAAATTCAGGTCGGAGACACTTTTGACGCCCATTTTGCAGAGGCGCTTACAGCATTGGACACGACAGATTTTCCAGAAGGAAGCGTGGTTGATGTTTGCGAAAAAGGCTTCAGGAGGGGAGAACAGCTCCTGCGCCCTGCAAGAGTGGTGGTGGCGCGCCGCAGTGATCCTGTTGAGCATGAATTGGCATAGATGTAATATGCTTATTAGCTGGCTCTTGTAACTTTTGTTGGAGTTCGACTCATGGCAGGCAGGCTGATTGGCATCGATCTTGGCACAACAAACAGTTGTGCATGCGTGGTGGAAGGCGGGGAATACAAAGTCATACCCAACGCAGAGGGTAGCAGGACAACCCCTTCGGTTGTGGCTTTTGCAGACAATGGGGAAGAACTTGTCGGCCATGCTGCAAAAAGGCAGGCGATTACGAATCCGGGACGAACATTGTTTGCTCTCAAGCGGCTGATTGGACAGCGTTTTGACTCACCCAAGATTCAGGAAGCGATTACTCATTTGCCGTTTCCTGTAACCAGAGCGACAAACGGAGACGCTTGGGTGGCAGTTGGCGACAGACACTATGCTCCGCCTGAAATTAGCGCAATTGTGCTTGCCGAAATCAAGCGATCTGCCGAAGCATATTTGCGTGAAGAGGTTGCCGATGCAGTGATAACTGTACCGGCTTATTTTGATGATGCACAGAGGCAGGCTACCAGGGATGCTGGACGAATTGCCGGCCTCAATGTCGTACGCATCGTTAATGAGCCAACTGCAGCCGCGCTGGCATATGGGCTGGACAAAAAAGAAAAACACGAATTACTGGCCATTTGCGATTTGGGGGGTGGTACCTTCGATTTCACGCTAATGGAGATGAATGATGGTGTCTTTGAGGTACTGGCAACATCTGGCGATACGTTTTTAGGGGGAGAGGATTTTGATTTGGCCATCATGCGGTGGCTATTTGAACGATTCCAGACCACAAATGGCGTAGATGCAAGCAAAGATAATTCTGTTCAGCAACGTTTCAAGGAGGTTTCAGAAAAGGCAAAATGTGAATTATCGTCGCTGGATGAAGTTGAAATCAGAATACCATTTGTTATTCAAGGGCCAGATGGCCCATTACACCTCGAAACTGCCCTGAGCCGTAGTGATTACGAGGAAATGGTAGCCCCTCTGGTAAACCGGATGATTGCACCGATTCAGGATGCTCTGCAACAAGCAAACCACATGCCGTCTGATGTAACACAGGTTATTTTAGTCGGTGGTCAATCAAGAATGCCATTAGTCCAAAAGACCCTCAGGGAATTTTTTGGCAAGGAGCCTGATAAAGAAATAAATCCCGACGAGGTAGTTGCAGTAGGGGCCGCAATCCAAGGCGCTGTGTTGAGTGGCGATATACACGATCTTGTATTATTGGACGTTACTCCTCTGTCTCTCGGCATTGAGGCCCATGGCGGCGAATTTGTAAAAATAATTGGCAGAAATACAACTGTCCCTGCAAGGGATAAACGTATTTTCACTACTGTTGCTGACAATCAGGCTCGGGTCGAGATACATGTTTTGCAGGGAGAGCGTGAACTGGCTGGCGCAAACAAGAGCTTAGGCCGTTTTGACTTGGTCAACTTACCGCCGCTTCCGGCTGGTGTGCCGCAAATTGAGGTTTCTTTTGATATCGATTCAAATGGAATTGTAAAGGTGACAGCATTGGATTTAATGACTAATGCCGAACAGGTAATGAACATCCAGCCAAGCTCCGGGCTGTCTGAATTTGAAATTCAGCGGATGATTCAGGATGCTTCACAGTATGCCGAAGAGGATAGCAAAAGAAAGGACGAACTAAAGTACATTGCGAGCACGGAAGGCTTGCTGTATTCATGCGACAAAGCTTTTTCCGATTTTGGGAAAGAACTTTCCGAAGAGCAAAGAGGTGGAATTAAAAAATTGTTTGCACTAGTCAGACAGGCCATTGCCGAAAAGGACATCTCTGTAATTAAAAGTAACGAGGCAAAACTGCTTGATGCCCAGGGTCTGTTGACATCTGCGGCCATTGCAGCGAGTGAGGATATGATCTCTGTTGTTGATCTCGAGGGGGATAACGATGGCGATTCAAGTGGTACTAACGTTATTTAGGGCTAACGAATTTTGGAATATTCTATTGATGAGCTGAGAAAATTGAGTAAGAGGTTTTTTGCAGTCCGCAACATAGCCACTCATGTAAAAAGTCCTAAAACTAATTGTGTTGGGTGTCTCATGCCAAGTTGCGTTCAAAATACTTTGAACGCGAAACGCCAGAATGAACATGACGTTGCAAGTAGATAGATATAGCGTGAGTAACGGTTGGTCTGCCGCAAAGCCCAACGTGAAAGCCTCGTGTATCCATTTGCTAGGCAAATGGATACCGAGAGAGTTTTTTCAAACACGAGCAAAGCCCGTATTTTCAAAAACTTGCGGGTGCCGCTTTCGCGTCACCCAATACCG
>Ga0082212_10004015_pt1 | contig 20618 bp, 18 predicted proteins | sample TergutNt197P3_FD_71548 | JGI IMG/M metagenome (GOLD analysis project Ga0082212, IMG submission 71548) | Neocapritermes taracua P3 segment gut microbial communities from Petit-Saut dam, French Guiana - Nt197 P3 | ecosystem: Host-associated > Arthropoda: Insects > Digestive system > Gut ... | reverse complement strand
GAACATTTTACGACACAGCATAGACGGATAACCATAGAGTACCGCCAAAAAAGTAAACAGCGTATTCAACAGGCTGATACGAAAAAAGTCTTTGCCTGGCCTGAAATGCGAAATACGTTCGCCATCAGGTGGATAGTAAACGTGTACAGGCACAGGACGAATCGCGATACCTTTCCATGCCGACCTCACCAACAATTCCAACTCTGCTTCGAAACGCGACGAAAGCGGCCGAAGCCCTTTCATAGCGGCTAACGGATACAGACGGAAACCGTTTTGCGTATCCTGCAAACGCCGTCCGGTATGAACGGCAAACCAGAAATTGGAAAAACGATTGGCAAAACTATTGCCCAAAGGTATCAGCCCTTCAATGAACCGTTGGCCGATCAGCAATGCGCCGGGGTTTGTTTCGGCCGACCGGACAAACGCCTCAAGATCGCTCGCAAAGTGCTGTCCGTCTGAATCAAGCGTGATAGCCGCCTTGTAGCCCAGCGCTTCGGCGCGGTCGAACCCGCACTTTAAAGCAAACCCTTTCCCCCTGTTTTCTTTGTAGGATACAATCTCAATCATTTCGGCAAATTCTTTGAGTATTTCGCCTGTGCTATCGGTAGCGCCATCATTTACTACAATGATAGAACTTGTGTATTTGAGTACATCGTAGACTACTTGGGTTAACGTTTTTTCGTTGTTATAGGTGGGGATAATGACACAGAATTTGTGTTGCTCGAAACGGTCTTGCAAAGCAGGTTTTTGTCCCTGCGCGGTAGTTTCTACGGGACTTTGTGTCATACACCCGTCATTGCGTCCTGAACTTGATTCAGGATCACCCGCAATCTCCTCCAATACAATATTGGCTTTACAAAAAACAGTCTTTTCATTATTGATAACAGCAGCCATTGATAACATCCCGTTTTCTTCAACTTTGGTCGTTAAATGGACGTCAATAATAGCATGTTCAACCGGATTGATTGCAACCAAAAACTTGACATTCTTTACACTGCGGATAAAGTACAGGGTCGCATATTGCGTTTCGGCAAGTTCTTTGAGCATTTGTATGATACAGGCGCCGGGCGTAATCGGATTATCTTGAAAATGTGCCTGATAAATAGGGTGTTCGGCATTCAGTGACAATCGGAAAATCCGGTCATCTGTATCCTTATTGCCGGATAATTCCCGAAATGTAAAAAAGTCATTGAGCAGTTTCATTGCGGGATATTATTCAACGAATAAACAATGTTACGTTTCAGATTGTTCAAAACTAATTGATTGTCGGTCAAACGAGTAATTGATTTCCTTTTCATCGAAACTGTCAAAATTCCGTTCTGTTCAATTCGTGTCGTTTTAGATTGGAAGGAAGCATCGGGATTATCTACCTCAATAAGAAAATGCAGGTCGCCTGCAATCGTGCGCCGGATATACCATTTGTTCATCATGGCAATCATATTCAGCAATTCGCACTTTTGGGGGGTTACTATAAAATCAAACGCTTTGACGCCAAATTCGTTGATCAGCGTTCCGCGCCAACCTTCGTCGCTCTTTTTCAGCATACAAATACCGGTGATGTTATTCCCATTTACAAAGATGCCGGCTTGATAGCGGTTGATAGTTTCATTATCACGCAATTCGTTAGTCCATAGCCGGTTATTTTCCGACAAGGCGCGTCCGCCTTTACGGTTTATTCCGGAGGTGGTGGCACAACCTGTAAACAAAAGTATCAGGCTACTTACGAGAAAATATTTCATCATTAACGGTTGTGTTGATTTGTATGTTTTTCAAAAGTATTTGTGTCTTGTCGCCTCCCTTTTCCACCAACTCTACTTTCTGGATACGGCTATCCGACTTGTTTACATATAATTGGATATGATCAAACAGGTCTTTTACTTCTTTTTTCAGCGGGGTAAGCATAATCCGGTAATCATTGTTTCCGACGCCGAACGAAGCCGTAAAATCGGGCGAGTCGATTAGTCCGGCGCCACTCACGCCGCCTATGATAATATCGCTCATGCTGCTAAACAATTTGCTTGATCTGGCGGGAACTGTGGTTTGACTGCTTCCGGCGTCCATAAAAATATTTTTTCCGTCCATGGCAAAAACGTAGGCCAACGGTTTCATATATTCCCATCGGATTTTGTTGGGTTGTTTGTAGTACATTTTCCCTTCCGACAAGACTTTATCATTCATAAACGACAATTCTTTTTCTTGCGTAAAATCACATTGCATCGTGCGCATCGTATTCGCCGCCTGCGTGATTTTATCAACAATTTCCTTTTGCTGCGCATCCGTAGCCTTCTGATATTGTGCCGCCATGTTCATACATAGTAGCAAACTGCATATTATACATACTAATTTATTCATAAGTCAATTTATTTTCTTTTGCGCAACAAAGTTAAGGATTTTTTTGCATAACAAATATATTTGCTATTTTTGCATATTGTTTAACTAAAAACAAAAAAGATGAAAAAGTACAGATGCGATGTATGTGGATACATTTACGACCCTGCCGAAGGCGATCCTGACAGTGGAATTCAGCCCGGAGTCGCTTTTGAAGACCTGCCCAATGACTGGGTTTGCCCATTATGTGGAGTAGGAAAAGAAGATTTCGTGCTTGAAGATTAGTAGAGACGGATAATTATCCGTCTCTACATCTACACTCTTTCGGCCTCTGCAACCAAACCCCGCATATACTCCAAAGCTAATTTCGTTTGGTCGTCGATCACTTTCAATCCGCCCGGCTTTCCGTTTTCGTCGAGCGCGCAATGGCAATATTCCCAGCACAAGTATCCATTGTAACCGATACGAGCTAACTCTTTGACAAGAAAGTCGTAATGGTGGATTTTCGGATAACCGAACGAAGGGATCACATCAATTTTTCCGTTTGGTAATCGTTCAAATTCGCCGTTGTAATGAAAATGCACATCCAAGTGTCCGATGGTATTTACGGCTGTCGTTATATTGTCTTTGTTATCTTCGTTAGGGGGAAGATCGAAGCAGATTTTAAGATGAGGAGAATCAACCTGCTTGACCACTTTAAGACAATCCTGCCAGCTGGGAACGAGCGGCGCATGATTCTGCAAAGCAAGCACAACACCGTAATCGCCTGCGATTTTGGCCGCTTCTTTAAAACAGTCTAACATGTAATTCCAACGAATAAGTTTGGGAATACCCGGCCAACATGCGTCCCATTGTTTACGCGGCTCATCATAATTAGCCCAGCCGTCTCTAAGCGTAATGCCAGGCCATGCGGCGAATACACGCAACACTTTGCAACCCAAATCGGCAGCTAATTTGATCTGCTCTTTTACCATCAATAGTTCGGCTTCACGATTTTCGGGCGTCGGACATGCAAAATTATTATTGGCTGCCAAAGCAGGCAGTTCCAGCCCTAACTCACCGGCACGATTCACAACAGCCTTCCGGATATCCGGCGTCCAGTCCATCGGATTGGCATGTGGCCGTTTGGCATCAAATTCAACCCCGTCAAATCCAAAGTCTTTGGCCCGTTGAAGTACTTCTTGCCATGTCAAAGGACGATCTTTATACCAGCAACCAAGATAAGTAATTGAATATAAGCCTACTTTCATTTTTCCGCGTGGCCTTTGTTTGACATCCGCCACAGCGCTTACATTCGTAATATCTTTAGCGGTTGCATATTCTGCACCGGCTATTAGAGGTATACCTGCACCGGCAGCAACACCGGCGCTAATACTTTTCGAAATAAAATCCCGTCTTTTCATCATTTTATTATTTTAGATTTTACATTTTAATATTATGTTGCAAAAATACGAAAGTTTATTCACTATCCAATATATTCATTCAAAATTTATCTTTTGAAGCCTCCTATTTATGAATTTCTTGTAAAAAAATCATTATCTTTGACGCGTATAAAAACAATTCACTAATTATGAAGTACATGAAAATCTTTTCAAAAATCGGAACGCTCTTTTTATTTATCATTATGAGCGCTTGTTGTGATTGTGCACAAAAACAACAAGCGGAGGCACAAAACGGTGCAGGTATATTTGATGGCTCAAATGGTATAGGTGGAATGAAATTGGTTGGGTCGGTAAAATTTGATGACACCACCAATATCTATACGCTTACCGGAGGAGGTATGAATGTATGGGACAGGCTTGACCAACATTTTTATGTGTGGAAAAAAGTAAAAGGGGATTTCTCGATGACGGCGAAAGTCGCTTTTGAAGGTTTGGGTGTAGTGGATCACAGGAAGATAGGCATAATGATCCGCGATGCACTTACCGGCGATTCACGGTGTGCGCATATATCCATCCATGGAGACGGATTGACTTCGCTTCAGTACCGTTCGGAAACAGGCGGAATAACCAAAGAAGTAACAGGCCCGCCCAACGCCAACTTCATTACCTTGGAAAAAGTCGGCAATAAAATCCGGATGAAAACAGCTACCGATGTTTTGCCCGAAGATGTCACAGCAGAGATCGAAATGGATTTTCCCGAAACGTTTTATGCAGGTCTTTTTATTTGCTCGCATGATGCCGATATCCTCGAAAAAGCCTATTTTACTAATGTGACATTTAAGAAATTATAAATCATCATTAATAATAAACTATATGTATTACAAACTTTTATCATTTTGTTTGCTTGTCGCTTGCACTATTTCTTCTTTTGCGCAACAACAAGGCGGCCAGTCTCAGCGACCTGCTGCTCCGAGAATTACCAGCATACTGGAAGTTTACGATATTACTACCGGACAGCGTCGTGTAGTCAGGGAGTTTAATACTCGAATGGAAGCGCCCAACTGGACGCCTGACGGTAAGTATTTGGTATATAACAGCGGAGGACTGTTATACAAGATTTCTCCCGATATTCCGGGTGATCAACCGGTTCAAATCAATACGGATTTTATTAATTCGTGCAATAACGACCATGTAATCAGCGTCGATGGAAAATTTATCGCCATCAGCGCCAGCCCTGTCGAAACACGCCGGTCGATGATCTATACTGTACCTATCGAAGGAGGCGTTCCGCAATTGATAACACCCTTAGGGCCAAGTTACCTGCACGGCATCAGTCCGGATGGTAACTTTTTGGCCTATTGCGCTGAAAGAAACGGCAATTTCGATGTGTATGTAATACCAACAAAAGGAGGCCGTGAACGTCGGCTTACAGATGCCGAAGACCTCGATGACGGCCCTGAATATTCACCTGACGGCGAGCATATCTGGTTTAATTCGGTACGTACCGGAACGATGCAGGCATGGAGAATGAAGGCCGATGGCTCTGAACAGACCCAGATGACTTTTCACACCGACCGTCATTCATGGTTTCCGCATATCTCTCCCGACGGGCAATTAGTGGTTTACATCACTTATAAAGTAGGCGACCTGGAACCCAATCAGCATTTAGCCAATAAGAATGTGGATTTGCGACTGATGACTGCTGATGGAAAAGACGCAAAAGTTATTGTCGAATTATTTGGAGGACAAGGTACGATCAATGTCAATTCATGGGCGCCCGACAGCAAACGTTTTGCTTTTGTCAGTTACCGTATTGAAGAATCGTCGACTCAATAGTTTTTTATTTTTTAAAATCAAATCAATTATGGAAAGTAACATTACGAAACTCTACGATGAGTACAAAGATGGCCGGATTGACCGCCGTACTTTTTTGAAAAAACTGACTTTATTGACAGGAAGCGCAGCGGCTGCATTAGCTGTATTACCGGCTTTGAGCGAAACAAACCGTTTTTTGCCAACACAGGATAATGACCTTGTGACGGAATTTGTATACTACTCAGCTCCGAAAACCGATATGAAAGCGTTTTTGGCACACCCGAAAAAAGACGGTAAGTTTCCTGCTGTTATTGTGATACACGAGAACCGTGGGCTTCAACCACATATTCAGGATGTAGCCAAACGATTTGCCCAAGAGGGCTTTCTTGCCGTTGCCCCGGATGGCTTGACCCCTGTCGGAGGGACTCCTGAAAATGATCAGGCTTTAGCTGCCCAACGGATTGGGCAGTTGAATAGTGAAGATACCATCAATAATTTTGTTGCGGCTGTGAAATATCTGAAAACACATCCTCGATCTACGGGGAAGGTTGGTTGCACAGGATTTTGTTGGGGCGGCGCTATGACCAATAATGTAGCTGTAAATGCACCTGATCTCGATGCAGCAGTTCCTTATTATGGTCGTCAGCCTGCAACCGCCGATGTAGTCAAAATCAAAGCACCGATTATGGCACATTATGCCGGAAACGACCCCGGAATCAATGCAGGAATAGAAGCCTTCGAAGCAGAATTAAAAAAACAAAATAAGGAATATCAGATATTTATGTACGAAGGAGCGGGACATGCTTTCAATAACGATTCGAACCCTGACAGATACAATGCCGAAGCCGCCAAATTGGCTTGGGGGCGTACCATATCATTTTTTAAGGCAAAGCTTTTATAGTGGTTAGCGGTTAGTGGTTAATTTTGAAACCATTTGGATTAAAGGTTTACAATGATTAAAAAAAGTTTGATAACCTTCACACAGGTAGTTTAATCCGGGCTCTCCGTCAGGCGTAGTGATAAATCTGTTTTTGGGACACTCTCCATTACACATTGCTTTTACTTCGCATTGTATACAATATTTAGGTAAGGCGCTCTTTTTAGCCTTTCCAAATGCTTTTTGAGCCGCATGGTTAAGGAGGTTTGTCAGTGAACAATCATTGATATTTCCGATAATACTATCATATTCGACATAATGGTCGCATGGGTAGAAATTGCCGTTACGCTCAATAACGGGAACGCCTCCGCATTGTTCCCTGAAAATACAAAGCGAATGTTCCTGATGAAAAGCCGTCCGCAAGGCTTCTTCAAATAGCTGTATTTTGACGATGCCAATATCTTGTTTTACCCATTCGTCAAAAATTGCAACAAGAAAAAGTCCAAATTCAAAAGCCGGTACCGACTTATCCGAAACCTGCCCTACTCCCGTATATCTCAATTTCTCCAACTCCCCCTCTTTCTGAGGAGGCAGGGGGGAGGCCTTCTTTTCCACCAATGGAAGAAACGAAATATACTGAGCGCCAAGCATCTTGAAAAACCCGTAAACAACTAAAGGATAATAAACATTAAAGGCATTGACGACACAAAGTATTTCAGGATTGATCCCATGCGCCTGAAGCAGTTTGTAGCCTCTGAGTGTTTTGTCAAAACTCCCAACCCCATTTTCAAAACGTCGCATCGCGTTATGTAAATCCTCTGTTCCATCAAGGCTCACACCAACCGTGAATCCGTTTTCGGCAAAAAAAGCACCCCATTCGTTCGTTATCAGCGTTCCGTTTGTCTGAATACCGTTCAGGAAATTCTTCCCTTGTGGAAGGTGTTTTTTTTGAAACGTCAACGCTTTTTTAAAAAAATCAATCCCTGCCATTAAAGGCTCTCCACCATGCCAGGTAAACAAAACGGTATCGCTTGTTGAGGCTGCATAGTGATGCCTGATATAGTTTTCCAATGTTTTATCATCCATCATCATGGTACAATCCTCCCCGCATACATTACCTTTATCAATATAATAACAATAATCGCACCGAAGGTTGCAACGCGCCCCAACCGGTTTTACAAATACCTGAAATTCATCTGTTACGTCAGTGTGCATCCGTTTATTTTTGCGAGCAAAGATAATAAAACAGAAAGAGTTGTTTATAACATTGTGAAAAGTTTTTTTCGTTTGCAGCAAAGAAATAATCGGAATGGGCTAATTTTGCACATGTAATTAAGTTGAAAAAAATCAGTAAATCAGTATGGAAGAAGTACGAAACACAAGCTCCGGAAGGAAAAAACCGATCATAATGCAGGTATCCGATGCAGGAAGACTTCAGCCACAAGCCAGGGAGTTCGAAGAAGCGGTATTAGGGGCGCTAATGCTCGAAAAAGACGCTTATTCTATCGTAAGCGAAATACTTAAGCCGGAGTGTTTTTATGAAAAATCGCATCAGTTGATTTTTCAGGCTATCGTAGATTTGGCAATCAGCCAACAGCCGGTTGATATGCTTACCGTCACTGAACAACTGCGTAAGTCGGGCAATTTAGAAACCATCGGAGGGCCGTTTTATATCACCCAATTGACAGGGAAAGTGGCCAGTACGGCACATTTGGAACATCATGCTTCCGTCATCGCACAAAAATTTTTAGCCCGCGAACTGATCCGGTATACGGGAATCATTCAAGGAAAAGCTTTCGACGAAACGACTGATATTAATGACTTGATGCAAGAGGCTGAAGGCGAATTGTTTCAACTATCCCAGCGAAACATCAAAAGTGAAGCGATACAAATCAATCCGATCATAAAGGATGCAATGGAATTATTAAGCAAAGCTGCTGATCAAAAAGGAGGGCTAAGTGGCTTGTCATCCGGCTTTACACACTTAGATAGAATCACATCCGGTTGGCAAAATTCGGATTTGATTGTCATTGCAGCCCGACCGGCAATGGGAAAAACAGCATTTGTATTGTCAATGGCAAAAAACATGTCAGTTAATTTAAAAATTCCGGTCGCCATCTTTTCGCTTGAGATGAGTAGCATTCAGTTAGTAAATCGATTGATTGTGAATGTGAGCGAGATTTCGGGTGAAAAAATCAAGAGCGGACAGTTGGCCACACATGAATGGGAGCAGTTGGATGCCATGCTAAAACACTTATACGACACTAAGATTTATGTTGATGATACGCCGAGCCTTACGGTAACAGAACTACGAACAAAAGCACGTCGCCTTGTTCGCGAGCATGGGATTAAATGTATATTTATTGATTATCTGCAATTAATGAATGCCGGTGGGATGAAATTCGGGAGCAGGGAGCAGGAAGTCAGTTTCATCTCACGCTCATTGAAAGGTTTGGCTAAAGAACTTAATATTCCCATTATTGTCTTGTCGCAGTTGAATCGAAATGTCGAAAGTCGTCAAGGCGAAGGGAAAAGACCGCATTTAGCCGATTTAAGAGAGTCGGGCGCTATCGAGCAGGATGCCGATATAGTATGTTTTATACATCGACCGGAAGTTTATCGAATCTTGGAAGACGCTGATGGAAACTCACTGCTTGGCGCAGCAGAAATTCTTGTTGCAAAACATCGGAATGGGGCTACGGGCGATGTACGTTTGCGCTTCAAAAGCGAATTTGCAAAATTTTTGAATTTAGATGAAGATGTGGCTGTGCGCGAATTTACGTCCAAAGTCAGCGCACAAGACAATTACGTGCCCGAACCAATCTCTCCGGCTATCTATGACTTTGTTTCCGATAACAGCAGTAATCCGGATGTTCCATTTTGAAGAATAATCAATGGATTGAGATGAGAAAGGACAAAAAAACCAATTATTAATTTCTTCTCTTCAGTAAGTCAAACATTATTTGACTGTTCATGCTAATTTAAGAGACTAATTCCTTATTGTATTTGATGCTGATAATGGAAGACTGTTTATCTTCCGGAAAGACTGTCAGCAGGTATTCATTCTCCGAAACAGGGTCAATCGCTGATCTTTTTTCGATAATCTTGCGGGTTAAATGATTACGATTTAAAAAATCCTTGTCATTTCCGATGGCATATAAAAGTTTTTTCCTTGTTTTTTTATCAAGCGGGTGATTCCAAAAGCCGGGTGGACGCGTCGAAAAACAATGATAATAATCGGTTCGTAATGTGGCAAATAAATCAATGTCTTTAGCAATCAGAAAATCGTTTAAATACCGGAATTGATCTTCCAGTTGACAATGACGGAAGGTCAAACAACAGGTATGCAGCCATGTAGCAATTTCGTCAAACAATTCAAAATATTTTCCTTTATATTGCTTGTCAAAAAGCGCTTGCATTGTCCGTGCGAATCGTCCGCTGTTCCAGTATTTTTCCAGCACATTTTCGGCGCGGCGTATGCGGTCGAGTTCAGCTTCCGACATGTCAGCGTGCGACTTCACTTCATAAGGCGCTTCAACGTCGTAAATATATTTATATAAAACGGCATTTTTGCGTAACGCTGTCCCTCTAAGCATTTTCAAAAATCCTAACTGTACCTCTTTTGCTTTCAGTTCGAACACATCATTGAATGACAATACGAAACGATCGAACGTTTCAAGAGGCAAACCAGCAATCAAGTCAAGGTGCAAATTGATTTTTCCTCCCTCACGGATTTTTCTAATTTTTTCGGCCAATAACGTAAAATCCTGTTTTCGCCCGATTGCATTATTTGCTGATTGACAAGTAGTCTGAATACCCGCTTCGAAACGAAAAAAGTTGTCAGGCAGTCGCTTATTCAATGTTTCAATCATCTTGTCAGGCAGGATATCACCATATATTTCGAACTGACAAAGCAGCCCCGGACGATACCGGTTTATCAAAAAATCGAAAATAGCTTGCGTCCGATGCCTGTTCAGGTTAAATGTACGGTCAAGAAACTTAATTTGCCTTGCTCCGTTTCCGATGAGATAGTCAAGGTTTTCAAATACGTAGTTTTCAGGGAAAAAGCGCACGCCTTCCTCAAGCGACGCTAAACAATAAACGCATCGAAAAGGGCATCCGCGCGATGTTTCTACATAAATCACCTTATTCGTCATAGCCGTCCTGTCTTCGGGCAACGTGTAGGGTGACGGCAAAGCAGCTACTTTTGCAAGATCAGCCTGCACCGCCTTTCCACTTATTTTTCCATGGCAAGAAACGCCCTCAATAACCACTTCCTGTTGCTCACGGATGGCGTCAAGCAATTCACACAACACAAATTCGCCTTCGCCGCTTACGATATAATCGACAGGCCACTGTTCAAGAAAAAAAGCAGGCTCGTAGGTTACTTCAGGCCCGCCCAATATGATAATCAAATCAGGCTTCCGTTTTTTCAACAGACCGACAAGTTGCAGCAGCATCTGCACATTCCAGATATAAACCCCCAGTCCTGCAATATCACAACCGGTAAGCAGGATGTCCTCAGCCATTTTCCCGACATCTTCCTTCAATGTATATTCCTTGAAAGAGACATCAAAATGCTCCTTTGCAGCTACATAAAGCAACCGCATGGCAAGTGATGTATGGATATATTTGGCGTTGATTGTTGCCAGTACCGTTTTCATATCGCATGTAAAAATAAACAATCTTTTTGATTTCTGCTGAAAAATTCGTTTCTTTGCGACTTACATTTATTATATATATCTTCTATGAAGCAAAATAAACCGTCTTTGGTAGGAACCGGCTATTGGTTACCTTTTGTGTTGATCACATTTTTCTTTTTTCTTTGGGGTTTTGCCCGTGCTATGCTGGATGTGCTGAATCCGTTTTTTCAGGAAACTTTTCAGATCAACAAAACACAGGCATCGTTAATCCAATTTGTTACCTTTATGGCTTATTTTCTGATGGCAGTTCCGGCCGGAATGTTGATAAGGAAATTCGGTACGCGCCATGGGGTTGTTACCGGTTTGGTTTTGTTTGGAGGCGCAGCGCTGTCGTTTGTATTAAGCCGTTTTTTCGGCGACTACATTTTTTGGTTCTACCTGCTTTTGCTGTTTGTGATTGGTTGCGGTCTGGCATGTCTCGAGGTAGCTGCGAATCCATACGTCACCTTGCTTGGCGATCCGAAAACAGCAGCAAGCCGTATCAACCGTGCTCAATCGTTCAATGGACTGGGATGTATCTTCGGCGCTTTGTTGGGAGGCGCCTATTGTTTTTCGGTCGAACAGCCGAATATTTCCATTCCTTATATCGGTATCGGTATATTTGTCCTGTTGGTTGCCGTCTTGTTTTCACGGGTTAAACTACCGGAATTTATGATTGAAAATAAAGAAGAAACAACAGCCATTCATTCGCGTGGATTAATGGATCATCCGATGTTTTTGTTCGGTCTTTTTGCCTTGTTTTGCTACGAAGTAGCTGAAATTGCGATTGCTTCTTTTTATATCAATTATGCGACAGAAAACAATATGGCTCAATGGATTAGCACATCCATTAAAGAGCTGTCCGGCACTTCGCTGCATCCTCATTTTGTGGCGTCGATTGTACTTTCCACCGGGTTATTCCTGTTTATGTGCGGACGGTTTGCTGGCAGTTGGATCATGCGTATGATAAGAGCAGAAAAAGTTTTGTTTGCCTGTGCATTAGGCACTGTGGCCATGACAACGCTTGTTTTGATGGATATCAGGATTGTATCGTTTGTGGCCTCCATATTGATTTTTGTATTTGAATCCATTATGTTTCCAACCATCTTTGCATTGTCGATTAAAGGATTAGGCAGTCTGACCCAGAAAGCATCGGCTGTATTGATGATGACGCCTATCGGCGGCGCCATCGGGACGGTTTTGATGGGCATAGCAGCCGATCAACGGGATATGAGATTCTCATTCTTTGTGCCGTTAGCCGCTTTTATCATTATCCTTGTCTATACGCTGACCATATTGCGCAGAGAAAAATAGTTATTAGTTATTAGTGGTTAGTGGTAAATGTGTGGTGTTCAATCTATTATTAATGTTTTTCAAGAATGTCGGAAACTTTGAATATCCCACAAACAGACAATAAAGAAGAAAAATACCGGATGTTGCTTCCGCAATTGGAATCATTGATTGGCGCTGAGAAAGACCTGATTGCCAACCTTGCAAACACGGCGGCGGCGCTTCATCAGACTTTCGGATTCTTTTGGGTCGGTTTTTATTTGGTTAAAGAGGATGAATTGGTATTGGGTCCTTTTCAGGGGCCTATTGCCTGTACGCGTATTAATTACGGAAAAGGCGTTTGCGGCGCGGCTTGGAAAAAGTGCGAAACAATCATTGTGCCCGATGTAGAATTGTTTCCCGGACATATAGCCTGTAATTCGCAGTCTAAGTCGGAAATCGTTGTTCCCCTGTTTTCGAATGGAAATATAATCGGAGTACTTGATATTGACAGTGACCAACCAAACGGTTTTGACAAAACGGACGGTTTTTACTTAGAAAAAATCTGCAAAATTGTAGCAACCACGCAGAGGCAGACCTGTGTGTCTGCCCAAAACTAATATGTCTGTTTCAGTAAGTTTTCGATTGTAGCCACATCATAACCGAGCGAAAGCGCCTTGCGGAAATCAAGCGCTGCCGACTCCTTTTCATACTGTGCTAATTTGACACGTCCGCGTAACACATAAAGCTCTGCCGAAGGGTTGGGTGTTTCGGCAAAAACTTTGTTCAGATCGGTCATTGCCCTCGCTTTCCGGTTTGTCAAAAAGAACAATTCAGCCCGCTCCTCATAAAGTAATATATAGTTTGGGTATTTACCAATCAGATAATTAAGTATCTCCTCACATTCAACAAAATTTTGCCGTACTTTCTCCAAAATGGCAAATCCAAGCCGTCCCTTCACAGTTTCTTGATTGATTGCCATCATTCGCTCAAAATCTATTTCGGCAAGGAGTAGATTATTCGATTGAATGTACAATAACCCCCTCTGATACAATGCTTCCTCATGATGAGGATTAACAGCAAGCAAGGTATGGTAATCGCTCATTGCCAATTCCGGTTCGCCCATTTCTGTATATAAGACCGCTCTGTTTTCAAGTATCAGCTCATTTTTAGGCTGTTGGTTCAAAGCCGCTGTATATGAAAGAAGTGCATCGTCGAGATTTCCAAGTCGTCGCTGAATGGTGCCTAAATTAGTTAACAGCGAAAAATTCAGTTTATTGGCAGGCTCTAAACGCATAGCCGCCTTCAGACTTTCTTCGGCCGCCTGTAAGTCATCTGCTTCCACATAATCATAACTCTTACTAAGCAGTTCCTCATACGTTTGCGCACACAAACTCCCTGTCAGAAACAACAGGCAACAAATCACATATAAAACAGTTGTTTTCATTTACATAATTCAACTAAACTCTAAACTCTAATATCTAAATCATAAATATATTCGACGCAAAATTACAAATTTATTATTGCCGAAATGCTATCATTTGAAAAAAAACACTAATTTTGCAGCCGCTAATGCAAAAAATAAATAATTACTAATTCAAAAAACAAATGGCAACTAAAATCAGATTGCAAAGACACGGTCGTAAAGGGTACGCTTTTTATCAGGTCGTTGTCACAGACAGCAGGGCTCCACGAGATGGAAAATTTATTGAAAGGATAGGTTCATATAATCCGAACACCAATCCTGCTACAATAGATTTGAATTTTGAAAGAGCTTTGCATTGGGTACAAGTGGGCGCACTACCCACCGATACTACCCGAACGATATTATCGCGTGAGGGTGTATATATGAAGAAACATTTATTGGAAGGCGTCAAAAAAGGCGCTTTTGACGTTGACGCCGCCGAAGCTAAATTCGAACAATGGCTGACGAAGAAGAAGCTATCTTTACAAGATGTAAAAAACAAAGTAAGAGAAGCGACAAAAGCATCTGCCAAAACGCTTTTAGAAGCTGAAAAAGAGGTGAATAAAACGAAAGCAACCGCGTTATCGAAAAAGAGAGCAGAATTAGCTGCTGTGATTGCTCAAAAAGCAGCAACTGAGGCAGCTGAAGTAGCTGCCGCTGAAGCAGCCGAAGCTGTTGAATTAGCAGTGACTACAGAAGCGCCTGAAACAGAGGCCGTTGTTGAAGCAGATCAAATTACTGAAACTCAATCAGTGGATTAAAAAAAGAAAAGAGACAGATAGTTTATCTGTCTCTTTTCTTTTGTGGAGTATACCGGACTCGAACCGGTCACCTCGACACTGCCAGTGTCGCACTCTAGCCAGATGAGCTAATACCCCATTCATAAAAATCCGGCGACAAAGATAATCGTTTTTTAAAAAATACGGCTATCTTTGCTCAAAATTTTACACTATTCGTAATTACTTCCATTTTGAAAGCCAACCATTATATGTTTCATTAACTCTATTGTAAATTCCTAATTCCTAATTGTTCTATGACTGCCAACCGTATTATTTTAGGTATAGACCCCGGAACTATTATTATGGGTTACGGTGTACTGGTTATTGATGAGCGGAAGCCGCATCTTGAGACAATGGGTGTGTTGCAACTTGATAAATTCGCTGATCATTACCTGCGCATCCGACGCATCCATGAACGTGTGCTGTCGCTGATTGAAGAATACCTGCCTGATGAACTGGCGATTGAAGCGCCTTTTTACGGAAAAAACGTGCAAAGCATGCTCAAACTGGGAAGGGCGCAAGGCGCCGCTATTTCAGCTGCGTTAAGCCGCGATATTCCCATCTTCGAATATGCGCCGCTTAAAGTGAAAATGGCCATTACAGGCAACGGACGAGCAGCCAAAGAACAAGTGGCAGGCATGTTGCAACATATACTGCATATCCCGGACGTGAATATGCTCCCGCAGTTGGACGCCACAGACGGATTGGCTGTAGCCTATTGTCATTTTTTGCAAACAAGCCGTCCCACCATAAAAAAATCGTATTCCGGATGGAAAGATTTTATTGCCAAAAACCCATCAAAAATTCGCAATTCCTAATCCCTAATTCCTAATTCCTAATTCTTATTTCCACCTACATCCCTTGCAAGATTTTAACGAGTACCGCCTGAGCAGCGATTTCCCGATTTGCAGCTTCCTGTATGACAATGCTTTGAGGACTTTCGATGACGTCGTCTGTTACAATCATATTCCGACGGACAGGCAGGCAGTGCATAAAATAAGCATCGTTTGTTAGCGCCATTTTCTCGGCATCTACCGTCCACGCACGATCTCTACTTAGCACTTTCCCATAGTGCGGATCCATATAGGCTGCCCAGTTTTTGGCATAAATAAAGTCGGCTCCTTCGAATGCCTTGCGCTGATCGTATTCCACACGGGCATTGCCGACAAACATCGGATCGAGTTCATAGCCTTCGGGGTGTGTAATGACTAATTCATAGTTGGCTGCATTGATCCATTCAGCGAAACTGTTGGGCACCGCCTGCGGAAGCGTTTTCGGGTGTGGCGCCCAGGTCATCACTACTTTAGGACGTTCTTTTCTTTTATATTCTTCGATGGTAATCAGGTCGGCATAGCTTTGCAGCGGGTGGCGGGTGGCAGCCTCCATACTAAAAACAGGACGTCCCGAATACTGAATAAATTGACTCAAAATCTTTTCGTTATAATCGTCTTCCTTGCTTTCGAATTGTGCAAACGAACGTACCCCGATCACATCGCAATAGCAACCCATAACCGGAATGGCTTCGAGAATATGTTCCGGTTTATCTCCATCCATCATGACGCCCCGCTCTGTTTCCAACTTCCATGCCCCCTGATTTACATCGAGCACAATGGTATTCATTCCCAAATTCATTGCAGCCTTTTGTGTGCTGAGGCGTGTGCGCAGGCTTGAATTAAAAAAAATCAGCAGCAGCGTTTTATTTTTTCCGAGTTCCGCATACCGAAAACGGTCTTTCTTGATTTCCAACGCATCCTTAATCGCCTGACTCACTTCACCAATATCCTGTACACATGTAAAATTTTTCATTTTTTCTTTATGTTTCAACTGTTTCATACTTCTTATCCCTCCATAAAAGAGGTTATAACTCAATCAATATCATTGAAAATTATCAATTTAGCGGCAAGAATCCAAATTATAAATGAATATGCTGCGCGACAAAGGTAGACAAAAGAACGAAGAATGTAAAATGAATGTCCGGTAAGGTTTGATGATGAAAACATTGTGTTATTTCGAGCAATATCATTTACTGTTAAATCAACGAAAGAAATTGTCATTAATAATTAACAGCTATTTTCTCTACCTGACGGACAATTCGGCCTTCAGTCGTTATGCCTTCTATTACGACGGAATAGGTTGTAGGGAAATCGGAGGTGTAAAAATCGAAATTCACTTCTCCACCTTCGGATATTACAATATCCGGTTTCCAAAAGATGGTAGTACGGTAATCGGGGATGGATTGGTACTTTGCTTCCAAGGTTTCGTAACGGGGTGAATAAAATTCAACAGGCTTTTGATAGCCTAAGGGGGTGAATACAATATTATTACGTTCATCATTTTCGCCGTCGAAATCTTCAACTCCTCTTTTGGTCGTTATACTGATAACGCCACCGGCACCACGCGTACCAAATGCAGCAGCGCCTGCCCCTTTGATAATATCAATACTCTCCACGTCATGTACACTGACCGATTCCAATGGTGAATCGTAAGGTGAACTATAATCATGAGGCCAATACATTGGTATTCCATCAACAAGAATGAGCGGTAAATAGGGTGAATTTCTTATAGATATGAGACCACCGCTTGACACATCTACTCCGACAATTCCACGAAGCCAGTCCTTAACTAACAAAGGACTCGATTTTTCTACATCTTCTCTTCGTATTGTTACCTCAGAATCACGGTTTCCCCAATACTGAAGTCGAGGTTCTTCTTTCCTTTCAATTCTTGGAGCTGTCACTTCCACTTCGCTCAACTGAATCACACGCATATCTTCATCGTACTGAGAGCGCTGCGCTGCCTTTGCAATAAAAGCATTTGGTTCAATATCGCTTTTTGTTTCCTCAGCAAGCAGCGGAATTTCCACAACAGGACTTTGCGGAGCATACACCAACTTCGGAAACAATTCCTGATCTATAACTGTTTCAACATTGTTGCCGCCTTTCCTGTTCAATGCCTGAATAAAATAAACAGTATTTTCCGGATATTCGAAATCCCGAAATGTAAATGCCCCTTTTTCGTCCGAAGTCGTCAAACCAAAATCCCCCTCAGCTATTATGGATATTTCGCTTCCGGTAGCAGGCCTGGATCGAAAAAAACCGCTTTCTACCCGGCCGGATATGACCATACTCTCTTGAAACGGGATCTGAGGCAATTCGTAATTTCCTTTGAGTGTTTCAGGAATATTATACCTTCTCCAACCATGCGTCAGCATCAGATAGTCCAAGGCAACTGCCGATTCGGTATTGTCCTGCAAATAATATGCCGGATTTTCGATATAACCTTTCAGATCGGACGAAAGCAGCAGTGATGACAGTATGGTAGTTGCAGCATCGACTGCGATGTCTTTGTCGTCGGTGATAGCAATTGATAAGAGCCCCTCCCCAACACTTCCCGAAAGGGAGGGGGCAAGAGAATCGGGAAATGAAAGGGTAACAACTACTTTTTCACGCTTTTGATATACCTCGCGGTCGGTTTTAAAACCCACTTTTGCATGTATATAGCTGTTTTTGTTAAATAACAACCGTTCGCTCAGCAGATTCATCCGGTCGTCGAATAAAATCAACTGGATAATGCCCGCAGGCAACTCCGTTTCCTCAAATGAAACCGATTCTTTTGTGTTATCCCATAACAGAAAAAAAACTGCCCTGCCACGGCTCAATGCAAGGAGGTATAAGGGAATATCAGGGTTGTGAGCAGAATGTCGGACGCCAACCGAAACTCTTTTGTTGCTTTGTGTAACGGTCAAGGCGTATGCACGAGCGTCTGCGCGTGGCAGTTCAAACTGTTTTTCTATGCCGTTTACGTTACGGCATTGCAGAAAATACCTTGTTTCAGCTATCGGAAAATAATTGAATACACCCATACCGGCATGGAAAGTCTGTACGGAAGTAATAACCGTACCATGCACATCCACAATCTCACCCGTTATGGTTTCGGCATAACCGTTTTGATTTAATGCCTTAAAAGCTACTTTGCAAAAAACACCTTCCACTAAATTTCCGCCTTCAGGGAAAAAGGTAACATCGAAAGCCCCCTCTGTCTCCCCCAATAGGAGAGAATTAATCCTTTGTGCAGCGTTGCGTTCCGCAGTATCTCTTTCTCCCTCTCTATTGGGGAGGGACGGGGTGGGGCTTCCCTCCCTTTCGGAGAGGGCCGGGTAGAGGCCTATCCGTATATTCTTCTTGAAAAAATAATCATCGCCCAAGTTCTCCATATACCGTGTATAAGCACGAAGCGTATAATTGCCTTCCGGAATTACTTCCGAAAGAAACAGATGTCCATGGAACAACTTATTTTCTGGGTGTATCATTACCCTGCCGACAAGCGAATCGCGTACATCAATCAGTTCAACATAGATATACCGACTGCGGATTACAGGCTGATGGGTCGCAGCATCGGTAATATATGCCTTGAACCATATCCTTTCGCCCGGCACATAATAATCACGGTCGGTATGCAGGTGAATCTTTTCCTGGGGATAAATGTTAGATTGAGTTGAAAGGGGTATTTCAATCTCTGAAAATGAAGGATTTGCCGGCATTTGAGCAAACAATATGCTCTTTAGAAATAAAAAACACCATACAATCAACCCATATTTTTTCATATATACATCTTAACTTTATAGCGAATGAAAAGCGTGTAAAAATACTGTTTTTCCCAAAATATTTTGAAAAAAAATTGAAAAAAAAATTTGTGAAATCAAAATATTGTATTTATTTTTGTTTTTTTTTAAAAAATTAATAAAAAATGCGCTTTTTTAGTAACGTTTTTACATTTTTTTTAAGCCTTGAATTACAAGGTTTGAAATACTTGCATTTTTTGAACTTAATGAAAATATGGATATCACACGAGTATAAACCCACTAAAATGTAATGCCTATGGAACAGACCGAAAGATAAATTTGTATATTAACTATCATTAACACCAATCTTAATTATTAAATAAATTTATAAATAAATGTATGAGAAAAAATTTTATTAACAAAAAAACAAAGATGCGGAAAAGTATATCAATATTATTTGCTTTTCTGCTGCTAATGTGTACTATAGCGGCTTTTGGCCAATCAAACACCGTGTCAGGACTTGTCACAGATGTGAACGGTGAGCCGCTTATCGGCGTAAATATTTTGGTGAAGGGAACAACCACCGGGGTAACTACCAATATTGATGGTAAATATTCCCTTCAGCCGATAACCAATCAATCTACTTTGATATTCTCGTATGTGGGCTTTGTTACTCAGGAAATTCTCTTGGGAAACCAGCGTACGCTTGATGTTAAATTAGTTGAAGACTTTAGTAGTCTTGACGAAGTGGTTGTTATCGGGTATGGTCAACAGACACGTCGCGAGGTTACCGGTTCTGTAACCCAAGTGACAGAAGCCGATTTTAATCAAGGTATTGTCCGCGACGCCGCCGACCTGTTACAAGGCAGGGTTGCCGGTTTGGTCATTACTACCGGCTCAGGAGACGTTACCCGTGGAGCACAGATTCGTTTACGCGGAACTTCAACATTACAAAACGACCAGGGCCCATTTATCGTTATTGACGGTGTGCCGGGCGGAAGTTTGACTGATGTGGCAGCGCAGGATATCGAATCTATCTCTGTGTTGAAAGATGCCTCTTCAGCGGCTATTTACGGTTCGCGCGCTGCCGGAGGTGTGATCCTGATCACCACCAAACGGGGACAGGGCATGAGGACAAGTATAAATTACACCGGTATTACGTCTGTCGACTTTATGCGGGGCAAACCCAAGATGATGACCTCCCAGCAAATACGCGATTTAGCAAAGGAACGTGGCTGGGATGTTTCAATCTATGACAAATACAACGCCGACACGGACTGGTTTGACGAAATAACCCGTAATGGCGTGTCTCAAAATCATTCATTATCATTATCGGGATCAGGGGCAAAGAATAACTACCGTGCATCGTTCAACTACCTTGACCGTTCCGGTATTTTACGTGATAATGATATGCAGCGTATGAATTTTCGTTTACAATTCCAGCAGCGTGCATTGAAAGA
>Ga0082212_10004014_pt1 | contig 20618 bp, 16 predicted proteins | sample TergutNt197P3_FD_71548 | JGI IMG/M metagenome (GOLD analysis project Ga0082212, IMG submission 71548) | Neocapritermes taracua P3 segment gut microbial communities from Petit-Saut dam, French Guiana - Nt197 P3 | ecosystem: Host-associated > Arthropoda: Insects > Digestive system > Gut ... | reverse complement strand
AAATAAAGGGTATTATCTTTTTTTGTTTTGGCTTTTTTAAATATTGGGGGGGGGGTAATAGGGGGGGCGGGCGTCCTCGGGAGCCGCAGAAGCATATATATCGTCATTTCATGTGAAGTTACGACCGCCATCTATGAAAACGCCGAAGGCGTGTAACGTGCCTAACGGCTCGCGAGGACGCTCGCCCTCCATCGTGAAATCCGTGTTACAGGACACTAGGTGGCACGGGCATTCCTGCCCGTGATTCTTTCTGCCACCTTGTATTTCACAACAAGCCTACTGTTGGCGGTCAAGGAGGCCGGGGATGGCCTCGAGCTCAGCGCGGGTGAATACCTTGCCTTGGCGGAGGTCGTCGGCGTTGTCGGCCAGAAATTTCCGCCATGCGTCGCGGAGGGCGAGGCGGGTGGCGCGGGAGTGGTCGGTGCGGCCGGTGCGGAAGCCCCGCCCGTCGCCAAGGATCGCGCCGGAGACGTAGCCGAGCGCGTCGTTGTAAAGATGCTCGTCGTTGAGGCGGTCTGCCCACGCTTGCAGGAGTTCGTCTCCGCCGCCCAGTTTCTTTGCGGCGTTGGAGGCAGCGCGGAAGAGCCATTCGTGCTGCTCGGTGGCGACGATTTCAATCAGGGGTTCGAGGAAGGCTGTGTTGCCGGACTCCCCGGCAATCTCGCAGGCCGCACGGCAGACGCCGAGGTCTTTCTCCTCCAGGCGGCCTTTGACGAACGCCACGCACGCGTCGGGCAGGGGCTTGGGGATGGAGGCGAGCGCGGCGAGGGTTGTGGGGTAGCAGTTGCCTTTCCCGAATGTGTCGAGCAGGACGAGCCAGCGCGGCGAGCGCGGCCCCGGCTCATCCGCCAGCCAGTGGAAGTAGAGGAGGATCTGGGCGTCCCCGCTCATGCGGCCTTCGCGGATCGCGTCATAGCCTCTGGCGTGGAGCGCGTCCATGGCGCTGATGAGGTCGCGCAGGGGCTGGGGCAGGTCGAGGATGTTGTCCTTGGGGTCGTTGCGCGGGCTGACCATCGGCCCCAACGTGCGATCCATGGCTTTGAGGACAACGGGGGCGTCGTCGGGCGTGCCGATGTGCTGCATGATTTTCGCGCCGAGGACGGCCTCCTCGGAGAGGTCGTCCATGCGGAAGTAGCCGGAGCCCCCGGCGCTCGGTTTCGCGCCCGGTTTTTTCGCGGCGGGGGGGCGCTGGAGGAGTTCGGCCGCCCATGCGCGGAGGGTCGGGGCGAAGGCGTCATCCCATGCGTTTTCGGCAAGGTGCTGGCGGAACTCGCGCGTGAACGGCGGGCTGTTCCAGAACGACGGCCGCTCGTTCGCGGGCGGCGGCAGGCGCATCAGCAGGAGGCGCGTGGCCGCGAGGGCGAGATCGGGGTCGTCGCTCGCGGTGAGGGCGGTGAGTGCCTCCGTGGCCTCGCGGGTGGCGATGCACCCGAGGCCGAGCAGGGCGCGGTGGCTGCCGGTCTTGGCGTGGCGCAGCAGCGGCGCGAAATAGACGGGATGGGTGAGGAGCGTGAAGTCGGCGGCGTCCGCCTCCAGCAAGCCGTCCACGACAGCCGCGGCCTCGTCGGGGGTCGGCTCGCGGAACGTGAGGACAGTCTCGCCGACGGGGCGTTTGCGCTCGCCCTCCTCCTTCCAGCCGAAGTCGTGCGCGGCGCGGACAGTGTAGCGGCCGGGCTTGACAATCTTGCAATAGCGCATCAGGGCCAGGGTGTTCGTGTGCGCCCCCCCGGCGGGGATTTTCTCGGGTCCCGTTAGCCCGCCCATGCGCATCTTCGACGGGTCGGGGTCCTCCGCCGCCTGGCCCGTCTCATCCACGGCGGTGACGTTGAACCGGAGCGCGCGCGACGCGCCACGGTAGTCGCCGCCGAACTCCGCCTCGAACGGCTGCTCGCCCGTGTTCTCGAGGACGAAGCGCACCAGCACCTCCTCGCCGAGGAAATATTCATTGCGTTCCGTGTGCAGCGTGACCCTCGCGCCATCCGGCACGGGGGTCTTGGCATTCGCGGCCCAGTGGTTCATCTCGTCGTCACCCACACACACCTGCGCGGCAACCAGCCCCGCCAGCAGGAGGGCGCAAAACCAGCGTGTCATCATTTGACTGTCTCGCGCAGAGGCGCAGAGACGCAACGCTTTTCCGGGAGAGGCTGTCATAAATAATCCTCCGTTTTCTTTAACCACAATGGACACAATAGAATTCACAATGGACACTGTTTTCAAGACATTGCCATTGCGCCTATTGTGAAAACCATTGTGCCTATTGTGGTAAAAAATCATCCTGTCAAAAAATCCTCTGTTTTTCTTTAACCACAATGGACACAATAGAATTCACAATGGACACTATTTTCAAGACATTGCCATTGTGTCTATTGTGAAAACTATTGTGCCTATTGTGGTAAAAAGTCATCCTGTTAATCCTATCAAAAAATTCTCCGTTTTCTCGAATGCTCAATCTGGGTTCACTTGCTCGCCCGCGTCTCCCGTGACGAGATCAAAGCAATCCTGTTTGTTCGCTCCATTCGGTGCGCATGAGCGCAAGGGCGGTGTTGTCAGAAGGGCGGCGGATACGGTGGACGATGATCCACGGGGAAAGGTGGGCGGCCTCGCAAAGCACCGTGTCGCCGTGGAGGGCCTCTGCCTTGAAAGTGATGTCCAGGCGCGTGACCTGCCGCGTGCGGAGAAGGTCTCCGGGAAGGCATTCAAGGCCCCACTCGATGTAGTGGACGTTGTTGACGTGGTTGTTGAAGTCGTGGTCGCTGCGGCGGACGGTGAGGGGGCAGGACCATTCGGGAGTCCCGAGGTCGGGTATCTTGCCATCCGCCTCCGGCACGCCGGAGCGGGGGGTGCCGTCGGGGGCGAGCGCGGCGAAAGCCTCGGGCAGGCGGGCAGGGCGGCGGGCGGCGACATCGACGTAGAGCCATTCGCTGACACCTTGGAGCAGGAGTTCTCCCGCGCTGTCGGTGGCAAGGAAATCGCGCTGGGCGGCGAGCTTGCCGCGTACCCCGGCGGGCCAGGTGCGGACGTTGACCTGCTCTTGCCACGCGGCATAGCGGTGGATGATGAGGTGGAGGTGGCAAAGCATCCATGTGCGGTTGGCCTGCTGAAGATCGTGGATGCCCAGACCCAAGCGTGTGGCGTGTTTCCCTGCGACCTCCTGGAGGTAGTTGCAATAGGCGGGGAGTGTGACGCGGTTGCTCACGCCGGACTCGTAGGCGCGGACAAGGAAGGTGTCGTCGTAGTAATGGAGGGGGAGGTCCATGGGAAGTTCTATAGTCATTTTAATTGATGTTGTCTCGCTTGCGTGGAACCACCCCGTCAGCCTACGGCTGCCACCCCTCCAGCGGAGGGGAATCCTGGATTCCCCGCCCAGACGTGAACCCGATACCCGGCGCCGTCGCCATCCGAAGCTCACTTCCCGACTTGATAAGCCGCCAGCACCGCGCCATGACGGATGTAGAGCGTGCCGTTGGCGACGACGGGGTGCGCCCAGTGCGGGCCCTCGCCGTAGGTCACGCGGAACGAGCCTTTGACCGCATACTTCGCCGCGTCCGCCTCCAGCAGGAAAACCGTACCGTCCTTCTGCGAATAGGCGATCAGGCGCGCGGGCGTTTTCACGAGGCTGGCGGACTCCGCCTCCTCCACGCGGTAGAGCGTCTTGCCCGTCTCGGGGTCGATCGCGTGCAGCTTCCCTTTTGTCGCCGCAGAGAACAAGACCCCCTCGTGCAGGATGAGGCCGTAGAACTGGTTGTCCGCGTCCTTGTTCTCCCAGACCTGCGCGGCGGAGAACGCGCCGCCCGCGTCCTTGCTCACGCGGAACAGGTGCGTCCCGTGCTTGTAGCCGCAGCCCACGGCGAGGCGGTCGGTGCCGATCAGCAGGGGCGTGTTGGGCTGTATGCCGCGGTCGTTGCGGTACGGGGTTTTCCACAGCACCGCGCCCGAGTCCGCGTCCAGCCCAGCCAGATGCCCACCCGTGTGCGTCACCACCTGCCGCACGCCGTGCAACGTCAGGAGCATCGGCGAGCAGTAGGTGGCCGCGTCGGACAGCCCCTTGGAGATCCAAAGCGTCTCGCCCGTCTTGGCGTCCAGCGCCGCGACGGTCGCATCGGGGCCGCCGGGGTGGCAGATGATTTTGCCGTCATACACCAGCGGCGACTCCGCGAAGCCCCAGCGCAGGTTCTTCCCGCCGAAGCGTTCGATGAGGTTCACGCGCCAGACGGGCTTGCCGTCCGTGGAGGCGCATACCACATCCATCATGCCGCTCACGAGGAAAATCCTGTCTCCCACGACGGTCGGGGCGGTGCGGGCCTCGGGGTAGGACGCGCCCCACTCGGGGCCGTAGTCGAGCTTCCAAATCTCCTTGCCGCTCGTGGCCTCCAGCGCGTAAAGGAACCCGCGCAGGGTGTCGCCGGCCTTCGCGTTGCCGGTGACGTAGAGCCTGTCGCCGACGGCCGACGGGCTGGAGTAGCCCGCGCCGAGCGTGACCCTCCACAACTCCTTCGGGCCGCCCTCGGGCCATTCGCCTTTGACGCTCTCCTCGGCGACGCCGATGCGGTCGGCGCCGCGCCACTGCGGCCAGTCCGCCGCACGCACGGCCACGGTCACGACGGTTGCGGTTAAAAGGACACAAACGGTTGTTCTCATGACGCTACCCTCCGTGCCCTAGTTCACATACAGCACCTTGCGTGTGCCCTTTTGGATTTTGCCGATGACGACGGGGCTTTGCTTCGCCAGCGCCGTGAGGGTCTTGCGCACATCCCGCGGGCGGCTGATGATGACATAGCCGATGCCCATGTTGAAGACGCGGTACATCTCGTCGCGCTCGACTTTCCCTTGGCGCTCGATGAACGTGAAGAGCGTCGGCACGGGCCACGTCGCGCGGTCAATGACGGCGTCGCAGTTCTCGGGGAGGACGCGCGGGATGTTGTCCAGGAAACCCCCTCCCGTGATGTGCACCATGCCCTGGATGGGAATCTTCTTGGTCATCAGCGCCATGACGGGCCTGAGGAAACTGCGGTGCACGGACAGGAGCGCATCGGCGGTCGTCAGGCGCGTGCCGGGGATGTGGTCGTGCGGGGTCAGCCCGCACTGGTCGAAGATGACTTTCCGCGCGAGGGAGAAACCGTTCGTCTGGAGCCCCCCTGATGGCAGTCCGATCACCACGTCGCCGGGCTTGATGGTCTTGCCGGTGATGACCTTGCGTTTCTCGACCGCGCCGACAATCGTCCCCACGAGGTCATACTCGCCCAGCGGGTAGAGACCGGGCATCTCGGCGGTCTCGCCGCCCAGCAGGGCGCAGTCGTTCTCCTTGCAGGCCTTGACGATCCCGGAGATCACATCCGTGAACACTGCGGTGTTGAAGCGCGCCGCACCGATGTAATCCAGAAAGAAAAGCGGCCGCGCGCCTTGCACGAGGATGTCGTTTACGCAGTGGTTGACGATGTCCTGCCCGATGGTGTCATGCTTCTTGGCCATCGCGGCGACCTTGAGCTTCGTGCCGACGCCGTCCGTGCTGGCCACGAGCAACATCTCTTTGCCGGGAGACTGGAACAGCCCGCCGAACGTGCCTATCCCGCCGACGACGCCCTTGGTCTTGGTGGTGGCAACCATCTGCTTAATAACTTCAATCCCTGACATCTTGGAGTCAATATCAACCCCTGCCAGCGCATACGCCGAGACTTTCTTTTGTTGAGCGCTACTGTACTTAATCATCATCTGTCCCCTGCTGCAATACCCTCAGTTTCAAAAAGCGGGTTTAAAATAGCACAATACACCCGGATTGTCCAGCAAAAAGTGAATCCTCACTCAAAAAACAAGAAACCCACCCTTTGGGACAGGGTGGGCTTTCCAAAAACGTCAATTATAGCGGTTCAGCATGGAATTGGGGAGCGGCATCATGGCATCCCGCTCGGAGGGTGCATTCCACGGCAATTCCGTGTCGTTCGGGGTGTCGCACATACATCCCGAGAGGGCAAGCACCCCCAGCAGCAGGAACGCCCCCAAAAGCCGCAACCACACGTTTTTGTCATCACATCCGAACATAACCCTGCCTGCGGCCGGAACACAGGATACGGAAATCACTTCCATTCCCTGTCCGACGCGCGAGATGACGAATACCCCCTGCCGACACCCGCGTTGTCGTCGTCCAGCGGGCCGCTGACACACCCCGTCAGGGTGATGCCCAGCACACCCAGCAGCAACAGAAACAGCGCCCTCATCAGCACGGCGGGGACGCTCCTGTTAGAAGAAAACGACATCGCCCTTCTCCACGGGGGACTGTTGCCAATCGCTCAGGATATCCGCGACGACAATGTTCTTGCCGCGGACAGGCTGGCGGAGCTTGACGCGCGTGACGAAATCGCCGGTGGCGCTCTGGCGCCCGGTGCGGCGGACGTTCATGTTCACCTGCGGCAGCGCGTTCTCACGCTCTTCCCCGAGCATCTCCCGCATCGCGTCATTCGAGAACTCGATGATGGCGAACTTGAACTCGTCGTTCGCCTCAATGACCTTGCCCTTGTCCCCGGCGCTCATCTCGAAGCTGCTGAGGATCTCACCTCCGGGAACCCCGCGATCAACACCTTGCCGCATTTTCCTTATCTCTTCCTTCAGCGCCTCATTCATCTCATACGATTTTGCCAGATCATCCGTCAGACCGGCCTTCTCCGCGCCAAGTGTCTCGACCTGGTCCTCCAAGTCGGACACGGTCCCTTTGAGGTCCCTGATTTCGCCCGTCTGCTTGGCGACGGTCGCCTTCTCTTTCTCGAGGCTCGCATTGAGCTCGACGATTTCCTCTTTGCGCTCGGTCAGGTCTTTCAAGGCCACGCGGCCGTCAAGTTTCAGCTGGTTGATTTCCTCAACGGAGTCGGTGAGCTGTGTGCGCAGCTTGCTCATCCCGGCACGGGTCTTGTTCAATGTGGCCTGCTGGGCTATCGCGCGGGTCCCTAACAGATCGAGCAGCTCCTGCATGGTGCCGGGGCCGGTCGTGACCTTCTGGCCGTTCACCGGGCTGACTTTGATTTTGCCCTCTTCGTCAATGGCATAATAAGTCATGAGCTGAATCTGCTTGTCGTCGGAGGCGAAGGACAGCGTCGGAAGGTTCTGGGTCTCCAGCCAGCAGGGATAGGTCTCCAAGAGATCCTCCTTCTCGGGATTGGGCAACACGCGGTCCGCGACGGGCGACGTGTCCTTCAGCAGCTCCAACGCCGATTCGCCATCCGCGAGCTTCGCGTCCTCCTTCTCGATTGTCTGCGCGATCTGCCCGACCTGCTTCACAAGCGCGGCGTTCCGACCGAGCAGTATTTGTCGTTTGTTGAAATTATCAAACGCAAAATACAGTGAAGCCGCCGACAGAACCGTAATCACAATAACCAACACTCGTAGTAACGTACTCATTTTATCACCTCTCAACAACACACATGGTTTCGATTGATGATGAAACAATAGCCCAAAACCGTTCCGAATGCAACAATAAAAAAACAGAAATCGAAATTTTTTTTCAAAGGGGCGAAAAGGGCAATATGAAGTGCGGCGGCTTGCCGCCACTTTTAACCGCAGGGAACGGGGGACAGGCATTCCTGTCTGCCCCCTTGGTCTTTCATTGACAGGCAGGAATGCCTGCCCTCCGTTGAATCGGTAACCATGTTGATCAGGTTTGCGATCATGCCTCAGAAAATCAAGTCGCGGATGTCGTCGAAGGTGAGCTTCTGCATGACGGCCTCGTCGGTGACGCCGACGGTGGCGTTGATGATGGCCTGCTTCCGGCGCTGCATGGCGAGCACCTTTTCCTCGACGGTGTGCTCGGCGATGAGCTTGATGCTATAGACGGTGCGCTTCTGGCCGATGCGGTGGGCGCGGTCGGTGGCCTGGTCTTCGACGGCGGGGTTCCACCACGGGTCGAAGTGCACCACGGTGTCCGCGCCCGTGAGGTTCAGGCCCGTGCCGCCGGCCTTGAGGCTGATGAGGAAGAGCGGGATGGAGGGCGTGAGGTTGAAGCGCTGGCATTGCGCGAGGCGGTCCTGCGTGGAGCCGTCGAGGTAGCAGTAGGGGGTGCCTTGCTGGTCGAGCGTGCCGCGCAGGAGCTTGAGCATGGAGACGAACTGGCTGAACACGAGGATGCGGTGGCCGCCGTCGATGGCCTCGTCGAACAGCTCGAGGGAGGCGTCGAGCTTGGCGGAGGGCGCGGCGTAGGCGCCGGGCGGGTGGTGGTCTTTGAGCAGGTCGAGGTGGCAGCACGCCTGGCGCAGGCGCATGAGCAGGGCGAGGATCTCGAAGCGCGAGCGGTCGAAGCCCTTCTGCTTGACGAGCCCGTGGATGGTGCGGCGCGACTCGTCGAGCAGGGTGTCATACGCACGCCGCTGGTCTTGGGTCAGCGTGCAGAAGGAGGTCTTGATGATTTTGTCGGGGAGGTCTTTGGCGACGTCTTTCTTGATGCGGCGCAGGAGGAACGGGTTGAGCTTGCGGCGGAGCTTGATCTGCGCGAGCTCGCCGTCGCGGTCGCCCTCGGCGATGGGCTGCTCGTAGTCGAAGCGGAAGTTCTCGTACGTGCCGAGGTAGTCGGGCATGAGGAAATCCATGATGGACCACAGGTCCGCGACGCTGTTCTCAATCGGCGTGCCGGTCAGCACGAGGCGCGTGACGGCGTTGACCTGCTTGGCGGCGACGGCGTTCTGGGTGGAGCGGTTCTTGATGTGCTGCGCCTCGTCCAGCACGGCTACGGAGAACTGGACGGCCTGGTAGGACTCGAGGTCGCGCCGCAGGAGGGCGTAGGAGGTGATGACGATGTCATGCCCGGCGATCTGCGCGAACAGGCTCGCGCGGTCGGGGCCGGAGATGACGAGGCGGCGGAGGTGCGGCACGAAGGTCTCCGCCTCGCGGCTCCAGTTCTCGACGAGGCTGGTGGGGCAGACGATGAGCGCGGGCTTGCCTTGGGCGCGCGCGTCCATGCGCGGCAGGCTCAGCCATGTGAGCGTCTGGAGCGTCTTGCCCAGCCCCATCTCGTCGGCGAGGATGCCGCACAGGCCGGACTCCTCGATGAAGCGCAGCCAATAGACGCCCTCCTTCTGGTACGGGCGCAGGGTGCTCTCCAACGCGCCGAGCGGCACGGGCTTGAGGCGCGTGTTGGCGGCGCGGTTGCGTGCGGCGGCCTGGTCGCGCCAGTCGGGCGGGTCCTCCACGTCGATGCCGTCGAGCGCCTGGAGCGAGGCCTGCACGAACGGCGCATAAACGGGCGACATCTCGAAATGCCCCGGTTTCTCGCCGGCCCTGCTGCGGCAGTCGCGGAAGACGTTGCGCATGGACTCGACGGCCTCGCGGTCGATCAGCAGGGATTCGTCGCCGGCGGTGACGTAGGCGTCGCCGCGGTTGATGGCGCGCTGGATTTCCGCAGCGGGGAACGCGCCCCGGCCCGGCAGGTCGAACGTGATGCCCACGTCGAAACAGCCGTTGCGCCTCTCCTCGATCTGCACGACGGGCGTGATGACGGGCAGGGCATCCGCCCACTCCAGGAGGCGCGGCGAGAGGGTGGTCTTCCAGCCGAAGCGCCCCAAGGAGGGGTTGCCCGTGCCGAGGAAGTTCAGCACCTCGCGGATGCCCGTGAGCGTGTAGGAGCCGTCCGCGTCGTCGGGGTCGCGCGCGAAGCCGTGCGCCAAGAGCCGTGCCACGGCCTTCGCCTCGGCGGCCATGTTGCGCGTGCGGTAGGTCAGGATGTCGTCGGGGTCGGGGACGGCAAACTCCTCCTGCGCATACGGGGATGCCGCCGTGAACGCCTGTTTGCCGTACATCGCTTGCAGGCGTGCGCGGAGCGCGGCGCGTGAGCCTTGCAGGTGGAGGTGGAAAACGGGGTTGCCGGGGACGATTACGAAAAGGTCCGGCGGCACCTCCATCTCGACGCGCATGAGGGCCTGCAGGGACGGCAGCTCGCGCATGAGGAACGTCAGCACGCGCGAGCGCGGGATGATCTCATCCGCCTGATAGATGGCATGGTACGGCGCGGGCAGGATTTTCTTGACGGGGTAGAGCACCTCCCCGCACAGCACCCAGCCGCTGTGATGGCTCACCAGCCACGTTAACGAGTGTGGAGGGTGGAGGGTGGAGAGTGGAGTGCGGGGGGCGTTGTCCACTCCACTCTCCACACTCCACACTCCACTCTCACATTCAGGCACCAGCCGCAGCTCCCCCGTCGCCTCGTCGAGGCTCACACGCAGGTGCGAATCCACGGGCGTCGGGCTTATCGCCAGCTCGCCGCGCCCCGCGACCGCGATCCCCGCGTGCGCCGCGATCGCCAGCACGTTCAGGAAATCGATGGCCGGCAGCTGGTTGGTGTCCTTCGGCGGGCCCTCGCAGATGTCCTCCAGCACCGACAGCAGGTTGTCGTCCTCGTCCGATAGCGCGAACGCCTCCTCCTGCGTGATCTGCTCGGGCAGGATGAAACCGTCCGCCGCCAGCAGCACGAGGCTCACCGGCACCTGCCCTTGGCGGAACGCCTCGACCCACCCCGGCGGCACCGTCAGCGCCAGCCGCGCCGGGATGCCGAACCTGTCGCGCCGGATCATCCGCGTCTGCGCCTGCGCGATGCGGTTCGCGCGGCGCTGGTCCTCGACGTGCTTCTGCACGCGCAGCGGGTCCGCGTGGCGCAGCACCAGCGTGAGGCCCAGCGCCACGACGTGGAGGCACACCTGCCCGTCGCGCTGGTTCGTCACGCACGGGCAATGGCTCTCGATGCGGTCGAACGCGCACACGCGTAGCCGCGTGCGCAGATCGCCGCCGTCACGCGCGATGACGCCCGTAATCCAGCCGTCGCGCATCTCCGCCTTCAGCACCGCGCCGCGCTTCACCAGCGCCTCGGCCTGCTGATAGACCGCCTCGCCGCCCCACTTGGCCAGCCCCGTCTTTGTCAGGTCAGATGCCAGCATCGGAGCACCCTCCCGCACAGGCAGCGCACCGCAAAGGCAAAACATGGAAAAACAAAATCATGCGGGCATTATAACACAGGGCGGCGGAATTTGGAATGGCGAATTAGAAATTAGGGGCAACGCGAGACGGGGTTGAATTACGGCCTTGCGTGTGGCACGCCGGTTATTGTAAAATAGGAGGCGGACATGAGGTTTTCGTTATGGATAGGATTGACGGTAAGGGCGGCGCACTCCACGTGGGCGTAAGGGTCTGCGTTGGCGCGGCCGCGGGCAATGCGGGGGAGGTTCCCTGCGGGAGATTGGATATTCAAAAAGGTTGATTCCCTGTGTTACTGATAAACAGCACTGATGTTGGCGCCGACCCGCTCGCCGCCCTGCGCATCCTTGCGGAGACGCCCGGCGACGACATCGCCATCCCCGCCGCCTGCCTCCCCGTCCTCACGGGGCCCGCGCGGCTGCGCCCGAACGGGCGCGGGGAGCTCGCGGGCTATTTCATCTTCCCTGCGGCAAAGACCGCGCACGACATCCCGCCGTACAGTTGGATGGAACGTTTCATCGCGTTCCAAATGCTGCTGAGCATCGCTAAGCTTCTCGTCCTGATCATCTTCCTCGTGCTGGCCTTCGACGGCCGCCCCGTATTCTTCCTGCAAGAGCGTTACGGTGCGGGCGGCAAGCCCTTCCGCATCATGAAGTTCCGCACCATGCACCGCCGCGCGCCCGAGCTGCACGCCAAGCTGCAAGCGCGCAAAGGGCCGGGCGACCGCCCCTTCAAGCTCGCCGCCGACCCGCGCGTCACGCGCCTGGGCCGCTTCCTCCGCCGCTGGTTCCTGGACGAGCTGCCGCAGCTCTGGAACATCGTCTGCGGCGATATGCGCTTCGTCGGCCCCCGCCCTCTGCCCGCCAGCGACCAGGCGCACTACACCGAGCCCTGCCACCTCCTGCGCCTCAACGGCAAGCCCGGCCTCACGGGCCTGTGGCAGGTCTCCGGCCGCAACGCCCGCACCTTCGACGAGATGTGCCTCCTCGACGTGTACTACCTCTGCAACCGCTCCCTCCGTTTCGACCTGCTCATCCTCCTCCGCACACTCGCCGTGCCGTTCCAGAAATAAAATCTCAAGCGCCGGATAAATAAAATCGCTTCCGCAACCGTATAGAACGTGGTACGATGGTTTGCAAATTGGGAAAGGATTTCGTTATGATGCGCAAAGCGATGGTGTTGGTGGCGGGCCTGCTGCTGGCGGGCGGGGCGGCGGCGAAGGTCGAGGACAAGGCGCGGTGGACGGCGTTCGGGCTCGAGGGCGAGGTGCAGGGCGAGAACGCGGTGTTCACGCTGTCGCTGACGTTCGAGGACATGGCGCGCGATGACGCGCTGGAGGTGCTGCGCGGGGCGGCGACGGTTCAGGCGTCGTCCCTGCCGAAGGGGCTGAGGCTGGTGCGGCAGGGGGAGGCCTACACGCTGGAGCGGGACCCGAAGGCGATGTGGCTGTGGGGGAAGCGCAAGGGGGAGGCGTCGCTGACGTTCGCGGCGCAGACGCGGCAGGAGGGCGCTTGGCGCGTGACGCGGTTCAGCCTGCCGGTGCTGCCGGTGCGGGACGCGAAGGTGCGGATGGCGGACACGTCGCTGGAGGCGGTGATGGGGGGGACGGTCGTGGCGGAGGCGAGGGTCGCGGAGGACGGGCGGAAGGTGCTGGCGGCGAAACTGGTGCCGCGGCCGGAGTTCGTGCTGTCATGGCGGCCGGACGTGCGGCTGGCGCAGTCGGACCTCGTGGCGTCGTGCGATGTCAACACGGTGGCGACGGTGAGCCCGGGGGCGTTGCGGGTGGACTCGGTGTTCACGTATCAGGTGGCGCAGGGGCAGCTGAATGAATTAGAAATCAGGAGTCAGGAATTAGGGGACAGGCGGCAGGAGGGGAACGTTGAGGGGGAGGGGGCGGCCGCCGGCCCGTCTCTCAATGTCCTCTCGGTATCGGGGCCGGACATTCAGGATTGGCGCGTGGAGGGGGATGTGCTGCGTGTGCAGCTGGCGCACCCGCAGTCCGGGGCGTACCGCCTGGGGGTGGTGTGCGAGCGTCCTCTGGGGGCGTTCCCGTGCGCGGCGGAGGTGCCGGTGCTGGTGCCGCAGGGCATGATCCGCGTGGGGGGGGATGTGCTGCTGGGGACGGACAGCGCGGTGCGCCTGCAGGTGGCGTCGTCGTCGGGCTTGACGCAGGTGGAGGCGGGGGCGTTCCCGAAGGTGGCGCAGGAGGGGGACGCGGCGCGGCATATCCCCGCGAAGAGCGTGTTCGTGTGGCAGTACGCGGCGCTGCCGTTCGCGCTGTCGGTCACGGCGGATAACATCGCGACGCTGCTCAACGCGGAGATGAATATGCTGGTGTCGGTGGCGGACGCGGCAATGACGCTGGACGCGACGGTGCAGATGGATGTGCGCGACGCGCCGACGCGCGAGGTGCGGATCGAGATCCCGGCAGACCCGCGCTGGGTGGTGGTGTCCGTGAGCGGCTCGCCGTTCGCGGAGAATGACGTGGACACGGTGGCGGCCGGGGAGGGGCGCGAGATTGTGATCCCGTTCCGCAAGCCGGTGTCGGGGAACGTGACGGCGATGGTGCGTCTGGAGGCGCGGCTGGCGGCTCTTAAAGGGGAATCAGGAGTCAGTGGCGCGATCGCGGTGCCGAGGCTGTCGGTGAAGGGCGCGAAGGCGCAGCGCGGCTATCTGGTGGCGGCGGCGGAGCGCGGGATGCGCCTGGTGCCGCAGGGGGCGCAGGAGCTGAACGACATCCACACCGCGTCCGTGCCGTTCAAGGCGGAGGGGGCGCAGCTGGCGTACCGCTTCCGCGAGGCGAACTGGTCGCTGGGGCTGGCGTTCGAGTACGCGCAGTCGGCGATTCATTCGGAGGTGTTCCATCTGGTGTCGTTGGGGCAGGGCGTGGTGTACGTGTCGGCCGCGGTCAACGGGCATATCAGCGGCGCGCCCGTGCAGACGCTGCGCTTCCGCGTCCCGGCCGCGATTCAGGGGCTGGACGTGACGGGCGTGGACATCGACTCGTGGAGCCGCAAGGACGACGTCTGCACCGTGCGCCTCGTGAACCGCATCCTCGGTGACTTCACGCTGCTGTTGAGCTACGACCACCCGATCTCCTACGACGACGCGACGCTGACCATCGGCGAGATTGAGACGCTCGACACCGCCAGCGAGCTCGGCTACATGGCCGTGGCCACCTCCGCGCCGCTGGGCGTCATCGAGGCCGCCGCGCTGCCGCCCTCGCTCATCCGCATCCCGCGCGACGAGCTGCCCGAGGGCTACGCCGCGACCGTCACCGCCCCCGTCGTCGGCGCATGGAAATACACGCGCCCCGACCACGCCGTGGCGCTCCGCATCCAGGCGCTGGACAACCGCCAGCCGATTGATCAGGTGGTGGACTTCCTCCAGATCGAATCCTCCATCGGCAACGAGGGCGAGTCCGTCACCACCGCGACATGGCAGGTGAAGAACACCTCGCGCCAGTATCTGGAAATCCAGTTGCCGCCCGACGCGACGGTGTGGAAGGTGCGGCAGGGCGCGGGCGCGGCCACGCGCGACATCCCCGCGCAACAGGCCAACGACCGTCTGCTCGTCCCCGTCGAGCGCCCGCGCAACCCCAATCAGGCCATCTCGATCGCGGTGACGTATGCCCAGCCCGCGGCCACCCCGCGCCGCTACGGTAACGTCGATCTCACCGCGCCGCGCCTGCCCGACACGCCCGTCACCTTCGCCACGTGGCGCGTGAGCGTGGACGAGCACCGCGCGTTCGCGAACGCCACGGGCGGCTCGATGAGCCGCGAGCGGCAACGCCGCATCGTGCCGCTGTTCTTCGACAACGCCCTGTTCGACGCCGCAGGGTCGTCGCTGACGTTCTACCGCACCGCGACGCTGGGCAGCGAGCCGGCGCTGAGCGTGAGCGTGCGCGTCGTCCCCGCGCTGCTGGGCGGCGCGAACACGCCGCTGCTGGTGACGTGCGGCGTCATCTGCCTGTTGGGGCTTGTGCTGGCGGTCTTCCCGTGGCGCGGGCGCCGCATCGCGCTGGCGACGGGCATTGCGGCCGTGTTCATGGCCGCGTTCACGCTGCCCGCCACCGCGCCGGTTGCGTCGTCTGTCGGCGCGGGACTGTTCGTCCTCGCGTTCCTGATATGGATTGTGCGCGGCATCGCGCGCCTCTTCAAGCGCCGGCCCGCACCTGCGCAAGATGACGACGACGACCCGCCGCCGCTCATAGATATGCCGCCGCCCGCCATATAGGTGGCAACGTCAATTTACATTACAGCAGGTCTTCACACCCTGCTCGCGATACGTTGCAGGATTATCTTGGCGCAGGCGATTTGGTCGGGGATGGTGCCGTTCTCATCCTTTACGCGCCAGATGTCGGGCGTGATCTCGTCGGCGACGCAGATGCTGCCGGAGACGTCGAACCCGAACTCGACCTTAAAGTCAATCAGCGTGAGGTTCATCTGCGCCAGCTCCGCACGCAGCACATCGCCGACCCGCACGAGCAGGTCAAGCCCGGCCTGATATTGGCTGGGGGCGAGCAGGCCTTTCATCAGGCACAGACGCTCGGAGATGAGCGGGTCGCCCTGCGCGTCGTCCTTGAGCGTGACCTCGGCGTAGGGAGGGTCGAACGGGACGCCGCTCTCCAGCGTGAAGCGGCGGCACATACTGCCGGCCGTGAAGTAGCGCAGCACGAACTCGAGTTTGGGGACGGTGACCGCCTTGACCTTCATCAGGCATGAGTCCAGGTCCGCGCCGAGGTAGTGCGTCGGCACGCCGTTCTTCTCCATGAGCTCGAAGAAATATTGCGTGACCTCCAGCCCCACCCGCCCCTTGCCCTGCACCGAGCCGCCGACGGTGTTTGAGCCAGGGTCGAACACGCCGTTCTCGCCTGTGGCGCTGTCCTTGAACAGGAGGTAGCGTTCCCCTGTTGCCGCGTCCATCAGCACATCTTTCGTCTTGCCCGTATAAATGGTGTCCATCTCTTACCCTCTACTCCTCGTTCACGCCGTTCAGGCGGCAGCCTTGTTTCCCATCTGAAAACGTGCGCAATGATATAGGATTTGCGCGGCAAGGTCAATCCTCTTCGGCACGCGTGTCCTGTAAATACAGATTTCACGATGGCGGGCGAGCGTCCTCGCGAGCCGTTGCAAGGTTTTCAATCGCCCCGATTCAGAGGATGCCCGAGAAGGTGATGCGGTCGCGTTCGGCTTGGTCAAATTTGGCGGGGTCGATGAGGCGGCGCTTGGCGCGGCGTTCGGCGAGGATGCGCATGGGGTCGTCGCCAAGCGCGGCGAGCGCGTCTTCCTGCGTCCGTTGCGGGGGGGCGGCGATCTCGCCGTTGAGCTCGGCCTCGGCGCAGAAGGGGAAGATGAGCGCGCCCGCCGGGCAGAGCCGCGCGCACGCGGGGCAGCCGATCTTGCAATACTGCGGCATGGCCACGCGGATTTTCCCGCTGGGGGGCAGCGCCTCGTCCACCGCATAGACCGAGAAGAGGCAGTAGTCCGCGCAGGTGCCACACCCCGTGCAGCGCGTGCGGTCGATGACGGGGAACCAAGGGGTGCCGTAACCGCGCCTGAGCGCGTCGCGGTCGAACGGGACCTGCACCCAGGTGACGCGGCACGCGCGCATATCAACGGCGGCGTAGTCGAGCAGGGCCTGCGCGGCGCGGGGGCGCGACGCGCCAATCACAACGTCGCCGCCGTGCGCGATGGCCTGCGCCAGCGCGGGGATTTCTTTCTCGAAGGCCTGGCTGGCGAGGCCGGTGATTTCGATGACGCTGCCGGGCGCGACGCTGGCGCGCGCGGCGACCTGCTCGCGGCTGTCTGCCGCCAGCGCGTCGTGTGGTCCTAAGCTGAGCAGAAGGGCTGTCATAGTGCGCCTACCGGATCTTGATGAGGATGACGAAAAGGATGGGCGTGAGGAACGCCTGTATCAGCGTGAAGCGCATGAGGATCTGCGCGTTGCTCCACCTGTACCGGGGGCAGTGGCGGAAGTGGTCGTGCAGGGGGAAGCGCACGCTGTGGAGCGCGCGGATGATCACGTTCTGGCCCGCGACTTCCCGCGCGTCCAGCGTGTGCGTCGGCCGCACGTCTAGGCCTGCGCGGCGCAGCCCGCGCAGGAAGACGAGTTTGAACAGCCCCAGGCCGCCGTTGACGAGCACGACGGGCGAGACCACGAAAATCAGGAACGGGTTGCCCGAGACCAGCACCGCGGTGCCGACCAGCATCCCGAACAGGCGCGAGCCGGCGTCGCCCATCAGCGCGTTGCTCGGCTCGGCGTTGTGCCACAGGTAGCCCGCCAGCGCGCCCGCGTAGATCGCGGTCAGGATTGCCCAGCGCGCGCCGAGGGGGTTGTGCGGGATGCGCAGGTAGTCCGCGACGGGGCGGTAGCCCACTACGCCGTAGAGCAACGCGACAAGCGCGAACAGCGACACCAGCGTCAGTGTCCCCGCAAGGCCGTCCACGCCGTCCGAGCAGTTGGTCACGTTAATCAGGATGAAGAGGATTGCCGCCGCGACGGGGACGTACAGCCAGAGCGGCAGGATAACCTCGCCCTTGAGAAACGGCATCCACACGCCCCCGCCCTGTATCGCGTAGATGAACGCCGCCGCGACGGTCGCCACGGCCAGGTCCAGCAGGCCCTTCTTGGTCTCGCTCCACGGGAGGGTGCTTTTGTCGTCGAGGTAGCCGAACATCATGCACAGGTAGAGGCAGGCTAGGACGCCGTACTCCGCCAACGTCAGCGGCACGCATAGCACGATAACCGGCAGCACCAGCAGGGACATCAGCATCCCCGTGCCGGTGGGCTTGTTGATGGACGTCAGGCCGCCGTCGGCCGCGAGTTTCTTGCCCCTGTCCTGCGGCATATACGCCCAGAAGAAGGGGAACACCCGCCAAATTATGAAGCCCGCCGCCAGCGTGCCGACCGCCAGAAGCATCAGGTGGGACCCCAGCAAACGAAACGGCCCCCACTTTTCCGTCAGAGACGGCGCAAACCAGTATAACATACGACTCCCCCGGATCGAAAAAATCAGTTGCGTTTCAGCGCCTCGCACAGTGCCGCGATATGCGCGGGCGTGGTGCCGCAGCAGCCGCCGATGATGCGCGCGCCGGCCGCGAGGAACGCGGGGACGTGCCGCGCCATCTCTTCGGGCGTGGCGGGGAATACCGTATGCCCATCCTCGACGACGGGCATGCCCGCGTTGGGCATCGCGATGAGCGGCAGGTCGGTCACGGCGCGGATGCGCCTCACAATCGCCAGCATGTGGTCAGGCCCCAGGCCGCAGTTCGAGCCGACGATGTGCGCCCCCGCGTCCGCCGCCGCGCGCGCGAACGCCTCGGGCGTCACGCCCATCATGGAGGCGTAGCCTCCGTCCGGCTGCGGGTCGAACGTGAAGCTCGCGAGGCAGGTGAGCGCGGTGTTCTCGCGCACCGCGCGGATAGCGACGCAGCACTCCTCGAGCGCGGTCATGGTCTCGACGATGACCGCGTCCGCGCCGCCTTCCGCGAACGCCAGCGCCTGTTCCTTGAACGCCTCGTAGAACGCCTCCTCGGTCTCGTCGCCGTAAGGCTCCATGAACGCCCCCGTCGGCCCCATGCTGGCCATGACGTGCTGGTTTGCGGCGGCGACCTCACGCGCGAGCGCGACACCGGCGCGGTTGATTTCCGCCGCGCGCTCCGCGAGCCCGTAGTGCGCGAGCTTGTAGCGGCTGCCGCCGAAGGTGTTGGTCTCGATGATGCTGCTGCCCGCGTCGCGGTACGCCGCATAGACGGCGCGGACGCGGTCAGGGTGTGCGGTGTTCCACAGCTCCGGGCATTCGCCCGGCTGGAGGCCCAGCCCGTGCAGCTGCGTACCCATGCCGCCGTCACAGATCAGCGGTGTGTTTTTGACGTGTTCTTCAAGTCGGTTCATTGTGCAATCTTTCTGAGGGTTGCTTTTGACAATTGACGTTTCAACAGGACGGCGCGGAACTCGTCGCGTTGTTCGGGCGTGAGCGTTTTGTCCACCTCGCGCTGCAGGTGCGCGGGCTGAATCGTGAGCATCAGCTGGTCGATCTTCTTGACCGTCAGCTTCGTCACCAGCCCCACCGAGACGCCGAAGCGGAGCGCCGAGAGCAGCTCCATGGCCTCGCCCGACGGCAAGAGCAGCACGTTCTTCAGCAGACACAACGCGCGCGCGAGGGTGTCCTCCACCGCCAAGGGCGAGTTGCAGATGGCGCGCGCACGCGCGTTGCGCTCCTGCCGCACGAGCTCCTCGCAGATGCGCCGTATGCGCGTGAGGATGGCCGCCTCGTCCATGCCCAGCGTGTCCATGTTCGAGATTTGGAATATCTGCCCGGACGACTCCGAGCCTTCGCCGTAGATGCCGCGCACGAGCAGGCGCATCCGCTCAAGGCCGCGGATGGCCGCCTCCAGGTCGCCCGTCATGCGCAGGCCGATGAGGTGGAACATCACGCTCACGCGCATCCCCGTGCCGAGGTTGCTGGGGCAGGCGGTCAGGTAGCCCCAGCGCGGCGTCCACGCATACTGGAGGTATGCGTCGAACGTCGTGTCGAGCGCGTCCGCCTTGCGCCACGCCGCCTCGATGTCCATGTGCGGCGCGAAGCCCTGTATGCGCAGGTGGTCCTCCTCGTTAATCATCGCGGACACGGACGCATCCTGCGCCATCACGATGCCCGCGCCGGAATCGCGCTCCGAAAGCTCCTTGCTGATAAGCCGCGTCTCGTACACCAGAAGGCGTTCCGTCTCCGGCAGGTCATCCAGCGTGAGGCGCGAAAACGCGGGATCCTCCTTCTGGATGACCCGCATGACTTTGCTCAGCACCACCGCGCGCTGACGCGCCGTCGCGCGGTCCGGGAAGACATGCTCGCGCAGGTTGCGCGCCAGCCGCACACGGCACCCCATCGCGATATCCTCCTCCGGGATGCGCGCGACCGAACACCGCTGCGGGCCTTTTTGCGGGAACCACTTCATCCGGCATCCCCCCCCGGCGCGTCCGGCCGCCACCCGAGCGAGCGGATGGCCGCACGCAATGTGTCGGCATCCTCCATGCGCCGTGCGCGCTCGGCCGCCGAGAGTTGCCGCATCAGCTTCTGCACCTCTTTCGACGGCACGGGCTTCTTCGGCGCCTTGCCATCATGTTTCGGCGTGCGGTGCATATCGGCAATCAGGCCGGTGAGCTCTTTCGCGAACGTCTCGTAACACACCGCGCAGCCCAGCCGCGAGGCCTTGCGGTACTCTGTGCGCGTCACGCCGCACTGCGGGCATGCGGGCTCTTGCGACGGCAAGGCATGGTTGATGATTTCCAGCGTCGCGTCAATAATCATGCCCACCAGCTCCGGCAGCGCGTCCGGCTCCTGCGGCGGCGCGGGCGGTTTCTTCGCGAGCTTCTCGGCCGTCTTTTTGAGGCTGCCCAACTCCTCGTCATGCTCTGCCAGCTTCGCCTCGATGGCGCACCCGGCGCAGACATACAGCTCTTGGTCAGGCTGCCCCTTCGCCTTCTTCATAATCGCCCTCTCGGCCTCCGCGCTATGGCAAATCTCGCACTTCATCTGAAAACCCCAATTGGAAGAATTCAATATACCAAACCCCGCGCCGCCATGCTAGCCAAACCATAAAAATTCTTTGCAATGGAAATTCCAACATTAGGCCTGTTACAGATTCTGGAGGGCGAGACAGGGGACCCCAATGGGG
>Ga0082212_10004013_pt1 | contig 20622 bp, 15 predicted proteins | sample TergutNt197P3_FD_71548 | JGI IMG/M metagenome (GOLD analysis project Ga0082212, IMG submission 71548) | Neocapritermes taracua P3 segment gut microbial communities from Petit-Saut dam, French Guiana - Nt197 P3 | ecosystem: Host-associated > Arthropoda: Insects > Digestive system > Gut ... | reverse complement strand
GCAGACTGTTGCTGTATATAAGGCCTTACCTACTCCGGTAACTTTTACCGCCATACAAAAAGGCGGTACATCCAATACAGCTGATACTACAGGCATAGAGCTTACATTCAACCAAACTGTTACTGGCCTGTCGGCAAGCAACATTACAATCTCTAACGATACGGGAAGTGCCACCAAGGGTTCTCTATCAGGCTCCGGAACTACCTGGACGATAGCTGTTACACCAATCACCCAAGGCGATGTATCTGTCGATATTTCTGATTTTGGTAGTTTTTCGGTGACAACATCCCCACAAACAGTTGCAGTTTATAAGGCACCCTCGGTAACTACTGTAACTTTTTCGGCCACTCAAGTCGGCGGCACATCCAGTTCTGCCGATTCTACAGGAATAGAGCTTACCTTCAGCCAAGCCGTAACTGGCCTGAGTGCAAGTAACATCACAATCACTGATGGTACCGGCAGTGTCACCAAGGGAACTCTATCAGGTTCGGGCACTACATGGACAATAGCTGTAACTCCAATCACCCAAGGCAATGTTTCTGTTAGCGTTTCTGATTTTGGAAGTTATGCGGTAACGACATCATCGCAGTCAGTGACGGTGTACAAGGCTGTCACCACAACACCGGTTACATTTTCTTCTGCCACCCAGGTGGGCGGAGTTTCCAATACGACCAACACTACAAGCATTGCCCTCAATTTCTCCACGGGAATCACGGGCTTACAGCCTGGCCACATAACAATCACCGACGGCACGGGCAGTGTGACAAAGGGTAGCCTTACGGGTTCTGGCACAAGCTGGAATATTGGCGTTACACCTGTAACTGAAGGTAGTGTAACGATTAGTATTGCCAATTTTGAAAACTATACATTCAGCCCATCCTCACAGACAGTGACTGTATACAAGGCTACTACCACAGCACCGGTTACATTTTCTTCTGCCACCCAGGTGGGCGGGGTTTCCAATACAACCAACACTACAAGCATAGCCCTCAACTTCTCCCCGGGAATCACGGGCCTACAGCCTAGCCACATAACAATCACAAATGGCACGGGTAGTGTAACAATGGGCACTCTCAGTGGCTCAGGCACTTCCTGGACAATCGGCGTTACACCTGTAACTGAAGGTAGCGTAACGGTTAGTATTGCCAATTTTGGAAACTATACATTCAGCCCATCCTCACAGACAGTGACTGTATACAAGGCAGTAGCAACTACTCCTGTCACTTTCACGGCTTTCCAGGTGGGAGGTGTCTCTGATACGGCAAATTCCACAGGCATTGTGCTAACCTTCAGCCAACCTGTAACTGGCCTGAGTGCCAGCAATATCACCATCACCAATGGCACTGGGAATGTTACAAAGGGCACTCTATCAGGTTCCGGAACCACATATGCTTTGGGCATAACAGTAGCAACGCAGGGCGATGTTTCAGTGGGTATTTCTGACTTCGGTAGCTATAAAGTTAATACTTCCCCACAAACAGTTGCCGTTTATAAGGCTATTGCCGCCATTCCTGTCACCGGTGTAACTCTGAACAAGCCCTCGATTACTTTGTTACCAGGTGGTAGCGAATCCTTAACAGCCTCAGTCTCGCCAACAAATGCTACAAACACAGGGGTGAAATGGGTTAGTAGCAACAATAGCGTAGCCTCTGTATCAGGTTATGGAACCACTATCAACGTTGTTGCACATAGTCCTGGCTCTGCAACCATAACGGTTACAACAGACGATGGTAATTTTTCTGCAAATTGTACCGTATTGGTTGAAACCGTCCCAGCCTATGTGAATATTATTGACCCGCCATCTGCAATGGCCACTGGTCAGACTTTAACCTTCATAGCAGATGTCGTAGGTGTCAGTAACAAAGCTGTCATTTGGTCGGCAACAGGTGGAGGTACTATCAATCCTTCCACAGGAGCCTACACTGCTCCGGCAACCGCTACAACTGTAACAATTACTGCCACCAGTGTTGAAAATGCTACTCTCAAAGCAAATGTTTCAGTCATCATAAAGACTCCTATTGTTGACGGCAACACCAAAACCACCCCCCAGCTATTGCATCTGGCAAATCTCATTGGCGTCCCCAATCCTAGCCTAGACGACTTGCTCAAATACGACCTAAACGGTGATGGCAAAATTGACGAAAAAGATATCGAATTGTTGTTTATTGCGCTCGGCTGGTAATGCAGGATTAAGTAATAAGAAATAGCCACACCAAGTTCTTATATTTAACTGTAACTCTCACTAGAAAGGATGATACCCATGAATAGCAATCAAAAAATCACAACAACCATTTCTGGGCTACTATTAGTCGCCCTCATGGGCTGTAGTGGCGGAGGGGGGAACAATAACCCCCAACCAACTCCTCCAGTCCCAAAGACTGCCACAACCCTTGTATATACAAACCCTACTGACTCCGGCTCCGGCTACAGGTTTATGGTGGCAAGTGGGTCTCCTTCGGCTACTCTGATACTAGAGCTACATGGCCCCGCCTCCACAAAATTGCGAGGAGTAAATTTTGGACTGCAAACAGAAAGCTCCAAGGCCAGCTTTGTGAAGGTAAACGCATTAGAAACTGAAATTGCCCAAAATGGTACAGTCTTTCAACTCGGTAGCGCACCTCAGTTGTTTAAGTCTGTTGCGGACGGCAACACACTGGTGGTTTCCCTTGCCCAAAAGGGGCAGGGCAATGCCCGACCTCTGGATGGTGCACTAGCTCGTGTGGCACTACAACTTCAGCCCGGAATCACTCAGGGTACGTCCATAACCCTCGGCACAACTGGATGTCAGGTGCTACCGGAAACAGGAAATCCGATTCCCATAACTATCGAAGTAGGCAAATTGGTTGCGCAGTAATCATTTTCCTTGAGTTGACAGTAAAATGCTGGTTGTAGTCATTGTCAATGTTCATACGGCTTTGCAGTATATGTGTGTATAAATATATAGTTTCCCGTTTGTAAGCAGAGGTCTACATGTCTAAAGATCGCCTTTTTTTGATAGACGCTTACAGCTTGATATTTAGGGCATATTACGCAAATATGCGGCTAAAAAATGGGGCGGCTTATACATTTATCAGAATGCTATTGACAATTTTTAGGCAACACAATCCATCGCATATTGCATGCGTTTTTGACAGACCCGAACCTACCTTCCGTCACGAAATCTATCCTGAATATAAGGCCAACAGGTCTGCGATGCCAGATGACCTAAGGCCACAAATCCCTCTCGTTAAAAGCCTACTACAGTCACTGGATGTCCCCATCGTAGAATTGCCTGGGTTTGAGGCGGATGATGTAATGGGTACACTTGCGCTTAGGGCATCTAGAGAAAATATACCTGTTGTAATAGTAAGCCCAGATAAGGACTTGCTCCAACTGGTTGATGACACCGCAGGCATAATGGTCTTAAACAACCGCGATGGCGATGTCTGGATAGACCGTGTAACAACTAAGGAGCGTTTTGGAGTATGGCCAGAACAAGTCGTGGATTTTCTAACCCTAGTTGGAGATTCCAGCGACAACGTCAAGGGAGTACCTGGGATAGGCGAAAAAGGAGCCAGGGCATTATTGGAAACATATTCAACCCTCCAAAACCTGCTGGCATCTATCGAAAATCTCAAACCCAAACAACGCTCCGGACTTGAGGAGGCCACTCCATGGCTAAAATTAACCCAAACCTTGGTGACAATTCGTACAGACTTGGCACTCCCGATTGACATCAAGGGGCTTGCATATTCTGGCCTGGAATCGGAAAAAGCTGTACTAGCTTTTAAGGAAATTCAATTTGAAAGTCTGGTAAAAGAATTTGCTGACGAAGAAACCCCGTCAAAAATTGAACGAAAATATTTTTACGCCAAGTCTATGAAAGATGTAGAGGTAGCAGTAAGAGAATGTCAGAAGGCCGGCAATTTTGCACTGGATACAGAAACTACTACTCTGGATGCTAATAGGGGGCATCTTGTTGGAATTAGCTTGGCTTGGAAAGCAAATGAGGGTTTATACATACCCCTGGCACATCTAACGACAAGCGAAAACAACGTGGGTCTGCCTGGGCTTTTTGACAGCGGGAGTCTGCCTGAAACATTATTAGATTTGAGGGGAGACCCTGATGAATTTTGGGAACGCATGGAACCAAACTTGGACAAGCGAAACCTACCCTTGGCTTCGGTGCGAAAAACATTGGCACCCATACTTGCAAATCCAAAGATTGGTAAATATGGGCAAAACATTAAGTACGACCTCCAGGTCTTAGCGAGGCATGGCTTTGTTGTTGATGGAGTTGCACATGACAGCATGGTTCTCAGCTTTGCTTTAGGAGGAACTAATAAGCATAATCTGGATGATCTGTCCGTCAGGCACTTAGATATCAAGCCCATATCATTTGAGTCTGTTGTTGGAAAGGGAAAAAACCAGTTACGCTGGGACCAAGCTGATTTCGACCTTGCTACCCAATACGCCGCTGAAGATGCAGACCTGACACTGCAACTCGTTGATAAATTATCCTCCAAGTTAACAGATGAAAAATTACAATGCCTCTACCACAATGTCGACCTACCTCTGGTAGAAGTGCTGGCTGATCTAGAACAAACAGGCATCAACATCGACACGGCCGTACTGGAAAAATTGGCAGGGCAGTTTTGTAGCGAAAAACAAACTGCTGAGGCAAGGATTTTTGAATTAGCAGGCGAAACCTTTAATCCTGCAAGCCCATCCCAGTTAGGGCACATACTCTACAATAAACTTGGGCTACCAGTTCTTTCTAGGACTGCCAAAACAAAGGTGCCGAGTACTGATGAAGAAGTACTTCAGGAATTATCCCAACGGGAAGATGGCGAAATCGCTAAGATATTACTTCGCTACCGCCAACTGTCAAAATTCTTGGGCACTTATGTTGAAGCGTTGCCACTGCTAATAAATCCGGTTACTAGCAGAGTACATACCAAGTTACATCAGGCGGCGGTGGCTACTGGTCGTTTGGCATCCAGCGACCCGAATTTGCAAAATATCCCTATCCGAACTGAAGAAGGTCGCGCAATTCGCAGAGCCTTTGTACCAAAGCCGGGGTGGTTGTTTTTAGATGCAGACTATAGCCAGATTGAGCTTAGGGTAGTTGCGGCATTGGCTCATGATCCGATTCTCCTGAGTGCCTTTGAGCAAGGCGAAGACATACATCGCCGAACTGCTTCTGAAGTAATGGGCGTACCAATGAAAGATATAACCCCAGAGCAACGCAGTAGCGCAAAGGCAGTAAATTTTGGCCTACTGTATGGCCAAGGGGCATTTGCCCTCTCTACTGCCCTTGGCATCACTCACTCAGAAGCCAAAGCATTTATTGATAGGTACTTTGAAAGAATGCCAGCAGTTGCAACGTGGATAGAGGATACAAAGGCAAAAGCACTTGCAGAAGGATGTGTCAGAACAGCATGGGGGCGCAGACGCACCATACCAGAATTACTCAACAGTAACATCCAAGCGAGAAACCAAGGGTTGCGAGAGGCGGTGAATACTATCGTTCAGGGAACAGCCGCGGACATTATGAGGCGTGCGATGGTGCGACTGCACAAAAGCATAAAGGAACATAACCTGCAAACTCGACTATTATTGCAAGTCCACGACGAGTTACTACTGGAATCCCCGTTGGAAGAAATTTCTACAGCGACAGAAATTCTCAAATCAGCTATGGAGGGTGCAGATGACTTGGGACCGCTCGGCGTGCGCCTAGATGTAGAAGTCAGGAGCGGTACCAGTTGGTTGGAATGTCATTAAAGTGGTTTATAGCTGTTCAACTATTTGTTTACATGTTCTTCAACCCCATGCGACTTCCCCACAATCGGATTGAAGAAGGTAACAAGTCCGGTACTCAAATCATAGGAAGCTGGTAGTAGCCATATCTTTTTTTCATCGACCAACTCGCGCACAATATTGCTTTGGTCATATATAGCCTTGGCTTGTCGCTTGGCATTTTCCTTTTCAAGCCTATCTTTGTAGGCTTCCTCTGATTCATTTGGATCACGTGGGACTTCCTCAAGCAGTCCTTTCATCAAGTCTTGAAATATGTGCATGTTTTCTGGTAGTGGGTGGCCGTGGGCATCTGCTACTGCCCCAATTGCGCCACACTTTGTATGACCCATGACAATTACTACTTTCGATGCAAGATGCTCTACTGCATATTCTATACTGGCAATGCCTAGTGTGTCCGGGCTGTTGCCGGCTATGCGTATCGAAAATAATCTCCCTAGCTCTTGATCAAAAATAATGTTGTCCATTGCCCGGCTATCCGAACATGTAACAACAACAGCGAATGGGGATTGACCCTTTTCCAGCGTTGCACGCAGGTCTACGTCTTGGGCGGCCATAAGTGTCCGGACACGCCAACCCTTCATAAATCGGATATTACCCGCTTCTAGCTCTGCTAATGCGGCTTCAGGCGAGTTTATAGTGTCTACAGAAATTATCTGGGAACGTTTTGCCAATTCTGCCTGATATAGGGCGTTGGCAATAAGCATAACAGATGCTTCCCTCTCGGCATCTGTGATGCTTCCATGGGGCGAAGCAACTGTGTTGGCGGAATTGGCTACAGTAACTGTGGAAGGTCGGGGGGATGTTGTCCTGGAAGTGTTGGAGCGACCTGTTGAGCCAGCATTGCTTGTTTTCGCTGGGGTGCTGGGCTGACTAGACTGAATCGGAGTATGTTTTTCTTCAGAAACCGGCTTGGCTCCAGATATTGCGGCGAGAGCGGCTTCCCTAGCCGCATTAGGCGGGTCTTCTTTTTTTTGTGGTGGGGCTTGTTTAGGTGGTTCTTCTTTTTTTGGGGGGGGAGCTTGTTTTGTGGGTGGTTCCTGTTTTGGCGGGGCTTCCTGTGGCCATGCCGAAATAAATATATATGCAAGCATGAAAAGTGGATTCATTTTCCCTCCCTAGCATTAGCACTTACACTACTATACCATTTATTGCAGTTAAAGAGGATTCATACAAAACTCCACCCCAGCAAAACTCATCTCGATTTATGGCCAGGCATACAAAAGGGCATCTTCTCCATCACTGAAATATGCTTTTCTGTGGCCAACCTGCCTCCAGCCCCCAGATTGATAGAGCCTCTGGGCGGAGTGGTTTGAGAGTCTTACTTCCAGGCGCAGGGTTTGACAACCAATATCAGTAAGATATTTAATGCACCCATCCAATAGGTTATTGGCTATGCCTTTCCGTCGCTGAATTTGGCTTACTGCTACTCGGAGCAATTCGGCCTCACCTATTTTTGGAACTACACGCCACCGAGCGAAGGCATATTCGTCCATCACCCACATCATTTCTAATTCGTCTAAATTGCCCCATGAAGAGCCGAATTCGCTTTCTTCAATACTCTCCACCCATCGGGGCACAGAGGAGCCAGGCCCCAGCAGGACTGCAGAGCTCACCTCGATTGCCCTTGACGATGAGCCTCGTTTAAGTGTGCGGAGGCATTGGGAAAATTTAATTCAGCGTCCGTCTCCCGTAAATAGAAAGGGGGTAAAGTGTTTTCTGGTTGTCTTTGTGAACAGGCGCGACCCAGTTTGGCAAGTGCAGTCAGCGTAGCATGGCCTTCGTCCATTAGGACTATGGGGGGGGGAAGGATGTGAATAGCTACGCTTGGAAAAAATTTTGAAGTCGTCCACCAATGATTCTCACCGATTACAGAATGTAATCCTTTGAGGGGAATTCTGGAGGCTTTTGCTACAGGTCGCATTTCGGCCATATCCCAGGTTTGCACAAATGCTTCCCCCCTCTGCCCATCCAAAATCAGAGTAACTTGTTTTTTTTGAGTTGGATTCTCTTCCTTGATGGCAAAAGCCCTGAGTTCAAACGCCGAAAAGCCCCAAGTTTGCAGTCCCAAAACCCCTAAGCCTTCGGCTGTAGCAATTCCTACCCGCAAGCTGGTAAATCCGCCAGGGCCGATACAGGCAATAACTCCACTGATAGCACTTCTTTGCGCCTTTGCCTCCTGGAGCAACTCATCCACTGAATGCAGTAACACTTTTGATGCGTTATTGGCCGGACTGGTTAAAACTCTCTTAGACCAAGCGTTATCATCACCAAGTAAGGCTAGGTGAACCCACTCGGTTGCTGTATCAAGGGCTAGGAGCATGGTGAGTGCAGTGGGCGAAGCCAATCCCCATTGAAAATCATGGATTTGGTAGTATTAAGCAAATTGTAGCTCGACGTGATAAAGCGGGTACCATCAGATAAAAAACGCCACAGCGTGGCGTGAAAATGTACTCGAAAACAATATCTCTGAGCTTCTATCAGACGTTTTTAATTACTTTCCCTGCTTGGAGGCATGATGTGCATACTCGGATGCGCCTGGGAGAACCATTTATCAGTGCACGTACGCTCTGCAAATTGGGCAACCAACGCCTGTTGGAGACGTTGTGGGCATGAGATATTTTGTGACCAAACTGGGGCTTTTTTCCACAAATTTCGCATTGACGGGACATGACATACCTCTGTACTCAGCAAACTTGCCAAGGAGAATTAGTTTACCAAACTGAATAAAAAAGTCAATGGAAAAAAGTCGCAGAGACACGGTTCAGTAACAAGTTTCCCTTTCAGGAAAAATATTGATGAAAACAGGTATTACAATAAATTATGGACGTTGGCACCCTTGGTTTAGCATTTTCAGTTCTTCCTTGGAAGGAAGGGCGGAAGGCAGAAATTTGGGGGCAGTACTGTCTGGAAAAAGTGGTTTCATTATCAGCTTCGGAAAGCAACGATGTAAAAAAAATTTCGTCTGACATACAATATCTGCGAAAAGAGGCTGATAGCCTTGGTGCTTGCCTTGTACTGCCTGATGAACCTAATGCCACTATTTTTCAAAATGGCCTACCCTACCCTGTAGCTCTGTGGGTGCGTGGCACCCTGCCTCCCCCAACCAAATGCGTTGCGGTTGTAGGTAGCCGAGCTACAACAGAAGCAGGGCGCAGACGTGCCTTTATTATGGGTCGTGAGCTAACGGGTGCGGGCATCGGCGTGATCTCTGGCTTAGCACGTGGAATTGACACTGCCGCCCACCTTGGCTCACTCGAGTCCGGACAAACATGGGGAGTTCTTGGTTCCGGACTTGCAAATCCATATCCATTTGAAAATATTTCTCTAATGAACCGAATGGTCAAGTCAGGTGGGGGTGTGATCACCTGTTTTCCTCCAGATGCAAAACCAAACAAATGGCATTTCCCCAGGAGAAACCTGCTCATGGCCGCTTGGACAGAGGGTGTGGTAGTGATAGAGGCAAAACTTAAGTCTGGTTCGCTAATTACGGCCAAACTGGCTCTGGACTTGGGCAAAGAAGTATGGGCAATCCCTGGGACTCCCGAGGATCAATTTTCTGAGGGAACTAATGCAATGCTCCGTGAAGGCTCGGCCAGATTAGTCAGGAATGCTAAAGATGTTTTAGATGATTTGGAATTTGATGGAGCATGGAGAATAGGGGGAAGGGAATAGGGAGAAATGATAAGAAAAAACATACATTCAATTTTGTACCTGTATAGACTATTGACTTGTATGAAAAGATATTATTGTTCACAACATGGAGTTCGACAGTGACAAGTATAAAATCTGGCAAGACAACAAAACCAAAGACTACTGGAACAAGAACCAGCAAGGTGGCGACAAAACCTAAAGGTATTGCGGCATCAAAAAAGTCGGGGATACCTATAAAAGATATGACAGGCAAGAGTTTGGTAATTGTGGAAAGCCCAAGTAAGGCAAAGACGATTACTAAGTACCTCGGAGCGGGATATGAAGTAATGGCAAGCGTAGGCCACATTAGGGACCTACCAAAAAAACTAGGTGTGGACATCGAAGGGGGGTTTCAAGAGGAATATGAAGTCCCTGCCGGCAAAACAAAAGTTGTGGCCGCTCTGAGGGCCGCTGTAAAAAAGGCCAGCGAATTGATACTGGCAACAGACCCTGATCGTGAGGGGGAGGCCATCAGCTGGCATATTCTCGAAGCGACAAAGCCGTCAAAGGAACTACCCATCAAGAGAGTGCGATTCAATGAAATTACGCCTACAGGTATTGCAAAGGCAATGGCAAATTCATCTGGGATAGACAAAAACCTTGTTGATGCACAGAGGGCAAGGCGGGTGCTTGACCGATTGGTGGGCTATAAGGTAAGCCAGGTTTTATGGGACAAGGTTAGGCGCGGGCTTTCGGCAGGTCGCGTTCAGAGTGTGGCAGTGCGCCTTATCACAGATAGGGAAAAAGAAATAAACGCTTTCAATCCAATGGAATTTTGGATATTAAAGGGGAAATTTAGTGCCAACACCCCCCCGCCATTTTGGATGAAGTTAGTAAAATTGGGTGGAGCCACGTTACAGATTGGCAATAAAGAAACTAAAAGAAAGATAGAAAATGAAGCACAGGCCAAATATCTAAAAAATCATCTGGAAAAAGCCTCTTGGCTTGTTACATCACTGGAAACAAAGGACAAGCGGAGAAATCCATCTGCACCATTTACTACTGCGAGACTTCAACAGGAAGCCGCAACAAAGTTAAAATTTTCTGTTAGCCGAACAATGCAGACCGCCCAACGCCTGTATGAGGGCATCGACTTTGGCAAAGGGCCGATGGGCTTGATCACTTATATGAGAACCGATTCGCCTCGCTTGTCACCGGAAGCCATTGCGTCTGTTAGGGAATACATCAAAAAACAATTTGGAGCCAACTATCTGCCTGACCAGCCACGTATCTATAAGGGCAAGGCGGCGGCGCAGGATGCCCACGAGGCAATTCGACCAACAGACGTATCTATTACTCCCGATAGCCTCAGGGGTCGATTGGATGCCGACCAGTTAAAGCTGTATTCCCTTATCTGGCGAACTACCGTTGCATGTCAGATGGAAGCGGCAAGGCTTGATGAGACTGTCGTAGGAACAACTGCAAAACTACCCAATGGTGATGAGGCTCTCTTTGAAGCAAAGGGCGAAATAGAGAGATTCCCGGGATGGCTGGCAGTCTATAGAAATGTCGGGGAGGATGCAAAGGCAGAAGTCTCTGGTAGTCAATCTGGAGATGCTGATGAAGATGAGCACGTTGGGCTACCCCCACTTACATTGGGAGCAACGCTAAAATTACAACAATTGGATGCCACTCAACAATTTACTACCCCACCTCCAAGGTATTCCGAAGCCTCGCTTGTCAAAAAGTTGGAAGATGATGATATTGGCCGCCCATCAACCTATGCAAGCATCATTGCAACCATTCAAAACCGCGACTATGTAAAAAAACAAGAGGGTAAATTCAAACCTACCGAGCTAGGCATGGTAGTGACAGACTTACTGATACAAGGCTTCCATGATTTGCTCGACCCCAAATATACAAGCGGAATGGAGACAAAATTAGACAAAATAGAAGGCGGGGAGCTAACTTTCCTTAAGGCAATGACAGATTTTTATGGCCCTTTTGAAAAGGCTCTGAAAAGTGCCACCAAAGAAATTGACAACATCAAGGTTGGCATTAATACAGATACCCCTTGCCCCAAGTGCAAGAGTCAACTATTAAAGCGAATCGGAAAAAATGGTCTCTTTTTGGGGTGCAAACAATACCCTGAATGTGATTACACGCAAGACTTGGAAAAGATGGAAGAGCCGGAAGATGCTCCCGAGTGTCCCAACTGCGGAGCAACACCGATGGTGTTGCGGAAGGGTCGCTTTGGCCCCTTCTGGGCTTGCCCTGACTACCCAAAGTGTAAGGGGATAGTAAAGGCAGACCCAAAGGGCATCCCCGTTCCTCCAGACGAGCCCACCAAGGATAAATGCCACACTTGTGGAAAGCGATTCGTCAAACGACATGGTCGGTTTGGTGAATTTATTTGTTGCGAGGATTATCCTACCTGCAAGACCGTAAAAAGAGAGGTGATTGGCACTCCCTGCCCCAAGTGTGGCGGAGACTTAGCTCCGAGAAAGAGCCGTTTTGGGACAGTGTTTTATGGTTGCGTCAACTATCCTAAATGTGATTTCAGTGCAAACCACAAACCCGTCCCAAAGAAATGTCCAAAGTGTAAAAACCCATACCTCATGGAAAAATCCCGTAAGCCCAGGGGAAAAGAGCCTTTCACAGTTCTTGTTTGCCCTGTAGACGACTGTGGATTCGAGGAAGTAACCGGATAGGGAGAATAAAGTGGATGCAAAATAAATCTGAGCTACTTTGGCGGGGAGTCTGGGGTCTGGACATAGAGGAGATTGTTGGGCCGAAGGCTGGTGGCTTGGTTATTTTTACTCGAAACATGGATATGAATCCAGAGTCAGGTCCAGAGCGACTATTTACTTTGAACAGAGGTATTCAGGAACTATGGGGGCAAGAATGCCCCATTGCTATCGCCATCGATCAGGAGGGTGGCACGGTAAGTCGGCTCAAGCCGTGGATTGGCAATACGCCAACTTTTTGGCAAGTATGGAAAGATGGAGGCGCGCAGACTTGCGAAATGTGGGGAAGGCTCTGGGGGAGGGGTTTAGGATTATTGGGTATTTCTGTCAACTATGCTCCCGTCCTTGATTTATTTGATGGAAATGAAGGTACGGGACTCGGACAGAGGTGTGCCAGCGATGACCCAAACGAGGTTTGTGTAGCGGCTGGTGCCTTTCTAAAGGGTCTTGAGTCAACTGGAGTAAGGGGTTGCCTAAAACATTTTCCAGGGCTCGGTGGAACCGTAGTTGATAGCCATCTTGAAATGCCATCTATTGATGACCCCGCGACTATAGCAAAGAATATGTTGCCATTTTTGGCACTAGCAGAACCCACTAGGATGATAATGGTATCCCATCTGAAAACGCCGACTTCCAGAGATTACCCTGCTAGCTTATCTAAAAATCATGTTAGCGATAATATTTGGGGGATAACAGGAAGGTGGATACCAGATGACATGGAAATGGGAGGATGTAACGCCCCTGATTGGAATACCCGCGCAAGGCTTGCTCTGGAAGCTGGTCACATGTCCCTATTGGTTTGCCAGACAGACGAAACCGTATTAGAGGCTTCCAAAGCTGTTGAATTGTTAGATGATTCTCTTGTTTCTCAGGCTATTAATACTTTCAGATCAGTCCGGAGAGAATTAATGCCCATCCCTGAGCACTTTGATAGGGATGGCTGGAAATCTTGGATCGAGGACGTTAAGAAAGCTAGTAGTTTGTAGTTTAGGGTTTGAAACAGGTTGCTACAGACTGTATTGCCCCTGTATAGCAATTCACGCAAAACGATGGTAATCTACACTTTGGTGATCTCATACGTCACTCGTTTTTTCATAGAAAGGAAGGACCATGAAAACATTTCTATTCTGCATACAAATACTGATAGTTGCTTGTTGCGTAGTTGGTTGCAACAAAAAGCAAGAGGTTGACCAACAACAGGCTATTGATGCTCACCAAGCTCTGCATACCACCAAGTACAATCAGGTTTTGGTTGAATTTCCAGGTCACAAGTACTCGATGGAAATCATAGTCGAAGAAGAATCCCATGAAGTAACAGCGTTCTTAACTAACGCACATTTTGAAGTCGTTGATGTCTCTGCAAACGAAGTAAAGCTGGATTTTATTGTTGCCAGCAAACCAAAGTCCTTCACCTTGGTTCGTACTCCACAGGATGACGGCCAGCCGGTCAAATTTATACTCAAGGATGCAGAACTTGCAACGCTGATCAAGGATGGTTGGGAAGTTGAAGCATCCGCTTTTGTAGTAATTGATGGCAAAGACAATGTCGGCAAGTTGGCAGACCTCCGCAAAAAGGACTCCGCCGCCCATGACCACAGCGAGCCAGGACATAGCCACTGATAGCGAGTAGCACAAAGATTTTTTGCCAAAAAACCAAGGAAACAACCGATGCTTGAACGTGCCTACTATCCACCGATAGTCATAGAGGAAACGCCTAAAGGCGAGCGAAGCTATGACATATACTCTAGGTTACTAAAAGACAATATTATTTTTATCGGCACGGCCATAGACGACACCGTTGCCAATGCCGTTGTTGCACAAATGCTCTTTTTGGAATCTGAAGACCCGGACAAGGACATTCAGATATATATCAATTCTCCCGGTGGTGTCATTACTTCCGGCTTGGCGATATATGACACAATGCAGTTTGTCAAAAATGATATTGTAACCTACTGTATAGGCCAGTGTTCGTCAATGGCGGCGGTATTATTGGCCTCTGGCACTAAGGGCAAGCGATTTGCACTGCCCAACGGACGGATAATGATTCACCAACCGTCCGGTGGTGCGCAAGGGCAAGCATCTGACATTGAAATTACCTTCAAAGAAATTCAACGACTAAAGGAAATGCTGGCCAATATTCTATCCACTCACACAGGGCAGTCCTCAAAAAAACTCATCAAAGACATGGACAGGGATTACTTTATGAACCCAAAGGAAGCTCTGGAGTATGGGTTGATTGATAAGGTACTGACTGAAAGACCCTCTTAAGGTAGTTGTTTGTTGGCGCGGTTAGGAGAACAAAATGGTCATGGCACATAGTAACAATTTTGAATTACTGGAAAAAATCCCACTCTATGTTCCCGGAAAACCCATCCAAGAAGTTAAGCGAGAGTATGGCCTTGACCACATTGTAAAGCTGGCATCTAATGAAAACCCGTGGGGGCCTACCTCTGCGGTCAAGGCAAAAATCATTGACGCTGTGAATGGTGGCTGTGATGAGGGAGTCGGCCTATACCCCGTATCTGATGGGTTTTACCTTCGCAAAGCCATTTCCGAATACAAAAAGGTCAACCTTAACCAGATAGTTCTAGGCAACGGTAGCGCAGAAATTATTGAAATGGCGGCCAAGGCATGTTTCATCGCAGGTGGCACTGCCGTAATACCACGCCATAGCTTCGCCATTGGTAGCATAGCAGTCCAAGCCGCAGGTGGTAACGTAATCGAAACCCATGCCACAGCCACAGAAGTAGATGTTGACGCAATTATTAAGGCCATACAGTCAGATACAAAAATGGTATATATCGCAAATGCCAATAACCCCACCGGGGTTCAGGTTGAGATGGATGGCATCCAACGCTTGGTAAAAGCTCTAAGAGAAGACATTCTACTGGTAGTTGATCAGGCATACGCAGAATATTCAAATCCAACAATCTTCCCCAATGCGGCGGACTTTCTAGGCGAAAGAGAAAACCTTTTGGTGTTACATACTTTTTCAAAGGTCTATGCCCTAGCGGCATTGCGAATTGGATATGCCCTCGGAAACGAGCGAATGATCACACTATTGGAGAGGGTTCGTAGTCCATTTAATACCAACCACATTGCCCAAGTGGCGGCGGAAGAGGCCATTCGTGATTTGGAATTTATAACTTTCTGTCGCGAAAAAAACCAACAGGCAAGGGATACATTTTTTGCCGAGGCCAAGAAACACAAATGTATTGCCACTGGTAATGCTGGCAACTTTGTGCTTCTGGAATCTGACATACCAGCACCTGATTTTTTTCTACAATTGCTCAAAAAATCTGTAGTTGTGCGCCCAATGCACGGCTATGGCCTCCCCCAGCACCAAAGAGTAACCTTAGGTCGCCCAGAGGAAATGGAAGCCTTTTGGGCCGCGGCAGGGCCGATACTGGATGGTGTAAAATAAAACTGCTACACTCCACTCGACAATCTGTCCAATATTTCCTGGGGCGATGTGGAGGCCGTACCCATCTTGCCTACAACTACTCCTGCGGCGGCATTTGCCAATTTTGCCGCCTGTAGCCAACTAGCTTTTGCGGCCAGGGCGGCTGTAAATGTGGAAATAACCGTATCTCCCGCACCGGATACGTCAAATACCTCCCGCGCCTGCGTTGAAATTGTCCAAACTGAGGGTTTGTCTTTTTCCGGCACTACGAGTGCCACGCCTTTTTCGCTTCTTGTAACTAACAACCCAGCTAAACCTAATTTGGAAACCAACCAAGATGAGGCGGCGATCATCTCATCATCAGTCCTGATGGGTTGCTTGGTCAATTCAGATAATTCTTTTGTGTTTGGAGTCAGCGCAGACGCACCATGATACAAATTTACATTATCCGGCTTGGGGTCTACAACCCAGGGAATCTGTCTTTTTTTAGAACCTTCTCTAATGGTTTCGATAGCTTGTTGACACACCGTTCCCTTGGCATAGTCAGAAACAATCACCGCTACTGAATTGCCCAGATATTTTTGGATTTGGTTTTGTAGCATATCCATTGCATTAGAATGTGGTCTCCCTATCTCCTCGCGATCGATTCGGATCATCTGTTGATGTTGTCCAATCACGCGAGTCTTGATGATCGTAGGCTGTGATGAATCCACAACCAAACCATCACTATTTAGCTCCTGGTCTGAAAAAATTTTTTTAATCCTCTCACCTGCCTGGTCATCGCCAATAACTCCCACCACCAGGGGTTCGGCTCCCAGTGCCCTCAAATTTGATGCTACGTTTGCCGCCCCCCCCAAAACCCATCTTTCACCCGTTACTCGCACAACCGGGACAGGAGCCTCAGGGGAGATTCGGTTGACCTCACCAAAAAGGTATTCATCCAACATCAAGTCGCCAAAAACCAATATCTTTTGTCCTTTTATTGCAGACAATAATTCATGCTCAGTGCTAAATGAAGTCATTTATTACCTCAATGATTACCCCTGACGTTCCCATCAGGCATGGATGCTTGGTCTATCAATAATACTGGTATGCCGTTTTCGACCGGATAAACCAATCCGCATGATTCACATTGCAATCCATCTTCTAGCTCAATCAAATCGCCATGGCACGCATTGCCGTCATAGATTGATGGACAACAAAGTATTTCTAATAGAGATGAATTAATTGTCACCTGACCATCATCCTATATTGAATTGTGGCCCACCGCCCCCTTCAGGCGGAGTCCAAACCACATTTTGTTTAGGGCACTTTATTTCACAGGTCTTGCAATGCAAACAATTAGAGTAGGCAATTTCAAGTTTCAACCCTTTTTCGTTTGCGTGCATTTCATAGACCTGCGCTGGACAAAAAACTGTGCATGGACTTCCATATTTTTCCCAACAATCAGCGCAAATTTCATCACTACCAATAATTTTCAAATGGCTTGGCTGATGCTCATCGTGCATTACACCAGAAGTATATAAGTCGTCTAATTTTTGGATCAACATCACACCATCATATTTAATCTCTGCATTTAAGTCGGTGGCTCTAAGCGTTTTTTTGCCATAGTATCGTTCTGTCGATTCTGTATATTCGTAGTCCGACAGACACTTCAGCGGGTCACACGGCAACCAGCCTTTTGTTATTATGGAGAGGCCAAGTCGTATACCAGCAACAGGGGTGATGCCATGGGCAATTGTTCTATGAAAATTTCTCTGCGACTTGATCTCTTCGCCAGCCCAGGATGCCATGAATGTATCTTCGTATTTTTGTAGACTGGCATGTGAGAAATCATTGCTTAACAAAGCTGTCATAATAGTTTCAGCGGTGCAAATACCGCCCTTCATGCCAAGATGGATTCCCTTTAGCCTTGCAGGGTTTATCATTTGTGCCGAATCACCGACTATCATTCCGCCATCAAATGCGAGGCGGGGTATTGAATACCACCCGCCGATAGGCATGGCCTTCCCCCCGTACTGCAATAGTTTTCCCCCTATTAGCATTTCTGATATTCGTGGGTGTGTCTTGAACTTTTGTAATAGCTGATGTGCATCCACAAATGGATCGGCTGTATCTAGACTAACGACATATCCTATTGCTAATCTGTCGTTACCCAAAGCGTAAACAAAGCTACCGCCACTTTCTCCATCCGGCAATGGCCAACCGGCACTATGTAGCACAAAACCTGGTTGCACTTGCCCGACAGGTATTTCCCATACTTCTTTGACACCCATCTCGAATACTTGTGGATTTATTGAATCTTTTTGCAGTCCCAGCACCGAATCAATTTCCTGGGCTAAGCGACCCTTGGGACCCTCGCCAAATACTGTAACCTTTGCCATAATCCGGTTACCGGGCTCAAAGTTATTCCGTGCCGTACCATCAGCGTTTACGCCCTTATCAGCGGTTTGGACACCAATAACCCTATTGCCATCCCAAATCACATTAATACCAGCAAAGCCTGGCAATAGCATGATGTCTACTCCTGGGATTTCCCTGGCCTCAATTTGTTCGGCCATCCATCTTGTCATGCGGGACAAACTAATTATATGGCAACCGTGATTCCTGAAAAACGGTGGTAACAAAGGCGATTTAATCCCATTGCGGTCGCTTGTAAAAAGCCATACTTCTTCTCGTCCAACTTCCCCTTCAGAAGGAAACCCTCTGTCCATGTAATCAGGGCATAACTCCACCAGGGCACTCGGATCAAAGACTGCCCCAGAAAATGCATGGTCGCCAATGGCAGGACCCTTTTCAATAAGCCCGATTGACAAATTCTCCAATTTTTTATCAGCCATCTTGTTGTGGGATTCAATCAAATCCAACAATCGCCAAAGAGCAGTCAGGTTTGCAGGACCTGCTCCCACAAACAAAACATCAAATTCAATTTCTTCACGTTCAACACCCTTTCGGGCAGACTGCGTAGAATAGTCAGGCATAGCAACTCCTCGGCCGGCAAAATCAGTTTATCGTTTTACATTTATTTTTCCAAGCCTATGCAAGTGCTATAATCCCATATCTATGGCGCACTCAACTTCCAGATATAAATTCCAAGCGGCAGTCGAGCAAACTCTATCAGTGGTATTTCAAGCCTCGAATGGCTCATGGGAAGGCCATGATTACTGTGTGACAGTAGTTGTTGAAAGGTATGGCCTGAACGAACTGGATGTTGTAATGGACTTCAGAGACTTGGAAACAGAATTAATTAAAATCCTTGACCCCATGCGGGGGCACACATTGAACGAACTGGAGATGTCAGAGCCATTGGATATTGCAAAGAGAATTGCACAACACATCATTCCCAAACTGCCCCATCCAGTGGTGTTGGAGTCTATTTCCCTACAGGATGGTAATGGCCGAAGAATTACCTTACAGCCATGAAATTGAAAACATATATATCGGCATCTCTATTAGCCTTAGCTCCGTTTGCGTTTTTGCATCCAGTGAAGGTAAGGGGCGGTAGCATGGAACCAACCCTACAAAATGGACAGGTATTATTGGCCCTTTGGCCATGGTGTTCAGGAACGCCCGCTCTGGGCGAAGTAAGGATTCTTAATACCCCTGAAGGTACTGTTATCAAACGCATTTTGGCAATGCCTGGGCAGGAACTGGAACAGCGTAACGGCTATCTGATACGTTCTGGGCAAATAGTCGAAGAGCCATATATCTCATTTCGCGAAACAAAAAACGATGGCCGATGGTATGCCCAAGATGGCTACATGCTCCTCGGTGACAACCGCCCCCAGAGCCTCGACTGTAGAATATGGGGGCCGATTGACAAAAATCGGATCGGCGGAAGAGTGTTGATTAGATGAGGTTGGCAAAACAGCAATCCAACGCAGTCGTACATCCAAATTCTGTATTGTTTTTTAGGTTATCTCACTATACCATGTGTTATTCTTGAATCTGGAGGAGTCTCCTTGTTAGAACCAAGTTGCCAACGGTTTCAGAAAGACATTGAAGGAGATGTTGTATGAAAAATTTTAAAAAATCCCCGATTTTGCAAAAATTGACCTTATCGGCTGAATTGGTTTTGAAATCACCCGCCTTCGGCCGGCGGCCTTGGCATTAACCGGCATCGCGGCGGTCGGCACTGTGGGCTGTTCCGGGGGAAGCAACACACCCGATAAAAAACCAGACCCGAAGCCACAACCAACCCCGCAACAACTCGAAGAAGCCAGAAGACTAGCCGAGTTCAACCGCCTCAGCGCCCCAGTGAATGAGAACAAGACAATAATCGAAGTTAAACAGATGAGTGATTTTGAAAAAGGTACAGGCTTTAGTTATTCGGACTATAACCATTCCGCGAAAGGATATAATTTTGCAGTGTCTGCAACAGTAACAGACCAAACATTGAAAGCGCAGTTGGAAAAAGAGACGGAACGGATGAATAATTTTATCTTGTCCTATCTTTGGGAGCATGAGTTTCGACATGGGGCGATTATCAAATATATGCTTACTATTAAAGAACCAAAAAATAGGTGGAAATCGGAGTTTCTGAATAAAACTTCCGCATATTTAGCATCAACAATTTTGTTCCGCAAAAACATGCTGGAAGAATACGCAAAACAATTAGAATTGGCGGGCGGAAACCCAAACCAAGTCCAATTTAGTTCTAGGTCATATCTGTTGGAAAATGGTATTGTATTCAATCCAGCTCTAATCCAAATGATACCTTGGTGGGACACAAAGAATAATTTTCCAGAACTTATTTCTTTCGTTTCACAGGATGAAGCTTCTTTATTAGTATCTTCTGGTTTCGACCGATTTTATAATTTATTTGATTCTAGTGATACTTATAAGTCCATGAATAATGTCTTCAAAAACACCACCTTCATATCATGTAGCTACGATACCGACGAATTCTTCATGAAAGCCGTAAACGCTTTCTTCACCTATAAAATAGGCGATAAAGACGTCAATCTTTTCGAGCTTATGACACCAGCGGACAGGGAAGCTTTCCTGACCAAGCTAAATACCAAGATGCAACTGGAATACGAC
>Ga0082212_10004012_pt1 | contig 20622 bp, 16 predicted proteins | sample TergutNt197P3_FD_71548 | JGI IMG/M metagenome (GOLD analysis project Ga0082212, IMG submission 71548) | Neocapritermes taracua P3 segment gut microbial communities from Petit-Saut dam, French Guiana - Nt197 P3 | ecosystem: Host-associated > Arthropoda: Insects > Digestive system > Gut ... | reverse complement strand
CTCACTGTCAATGAAGACTTGTACGCCGCCCTCGTAAGATATTGGGTTGGCTGAGGCTGCGAAGGTCAGGTCGGAGCAGAATACTATGTCACCGGGGCGGACGCCCGCCCATTTGATCGCCAGATGCAGCGCTGCAGTGCCGGATGAGAGCGCCGCGCCGTGCCCTGTGCCTACATATGCGGCAAGCTCCTTTTCGAACTCGTCGACGTTCTTCCCAAGGGGCGCCACCCAGTTGGTGTCGAAGGCTTCCTGTATATACGCTTGCTCCTCATCGTGCATTGTCGGGGAGGAGAGGTAGATTCTTTTCAATATGCTACACTCTTTAGTTTTGCTGGTGGTCATTTTGACCACTAGCAAAAGTTTTCAATTTGGGGCATAGTGGTCAAAATGACCACTATGGTCAGGCTGTTACTTACCAGTTGTTTTAAGGCCGTCATTAATGTGGTTTTACTTTTTGATGGCCGCTTATGCGGGGGTGTAACGCATAGAAAGTCATTGTACGCAACATAGTCATAAAAAAACTAAGATTATCTTTCTTTTGTGGATCTGCTGTAGAATTGAAAGTGGTCACTTTGACCATTAGCACTTTTGAGGTTCAGTGGTCACTCGCTGCATTCATTATCTTGGATTAGCGCCCTGCATCCCACGTGACGCCGATGCTTTCCAGGCGCTCTGCTTTGTCCTGCGCAAGAGGCTTGCGGCCTTTGTAGCCGATGTAGGCGAGTTTCTGGGTGCGGAGCCACTGACCGAGGGGGAAACCGCTGTCCGTCTTTGTCAGCGGGCTTATCTTCATGCTATTATGAGCTATGAAATATTGTCTGGCCTCGCTATAGCCTTTTTCCCATTTTTCCTCGTATGCGTTCCAGACCATCCCGAGTTCGTCCAGTTGGCGCATCCTGCCTTCCGCAAGCTGCCCCCGGCGCTCCTTGTTGCCATTTAAATAGCGCAGATATGTGATCCAGGCGCCGAGCTTGTAGCCGTCCGGCGAGACATATCCGACGGGAACTAGCAGGTTGCCGTATGTTTCACTGTACTCTTTGGCATGCGATATACCGGCTGTCCACCGCATATCGCGCCGCTGCTCCCATATCATGCCGATGCTGTCAAGCTTGCCAATCCTTGTATCAGAGAGTATCCCGCTTGTTTCGCCCTTTCTTACCCTGCGCTGGGTGTATATCCATTTACCGAGCGCCAGCTTCTGACTGCGGTATGTCGCCGGCACATCCAGATGCCCATGCTCACTGAAAAATGCTTTAGCTGTTTCGTAGTAGGCGTCCCATGATGCTGTGAGCGTGTCGTTCAGCGCATCGAAAAGCCGCTTGCAATCGCGCACTTCGTCTATCACCTGGAAAGGCGCGTTGACTATTTTTTCGCCTTCTCCGCGCTCACGGTACCGTTCGGCAGCCTCGCGCATTTCCTCTACGATTGCACTGATGCTATAGAGGTTTTCAAAATTGTTCACAATGTCGAATATCACGGGATGTTTACACTTGCTCGCAGAGAGCGCCCTGCCGACCTGCTGTTTATATATAGTAGGAGAGACGGTGGGGCGGAACATTATCACGCCGGATACATCTTCCACGTGGACGCCTTCGTTGAGCATATCTATGCAGAAGAGTAGCTTCAGGTGGTTGCTGCTGTCGTTTTTGAATGCATCAAATTCTTTTGCGGACGACGGTTCTTCTGCGTAAACGGTGTATACATGAGGCTCGCTGTCGATTCTTCCGAACCATTCGGGGATGCGGGCCTTCATCTCTTCCATATGTCCGACATTTGTGCAGAATATGATGAATTTTCCATGCTTGTCTTTTATATGCTTTTCAAAAATTACCCCGAGCCCTTTAGCCTGTGAAAGCGCCCGCCTGAGAGCGTCGAGGTATATTTGTGCGGCGTCGCGGACTGCTGCGTTCTTCGCGCTGCGGACTTTTCTCTGGTACTTTTCAAGATCTTTCTGATATGAATAGACCGATGTTATATAAGTTGGCGGCAGGATGATGTTCGCGGCGATCGCTTCGCCGAGGGTGATTTCTGAAGCAACGTTGCCGTCGAAGATTTCGTCCGCCATGTCGCGCTGGTTGTCAAGGTAGCGTATGTTTGTGGCAGAAAGCCCGAGCAGAGGAACTTTCGGGTGTGTATCGAGCAGGCGCTTCACGCCTTTGCCCCATTCGGCAGCCCCGCAGCGGTGGAACTCGTCTAGTACAATGTAGTCGGGGCGCATGCCTTCTATATACTCTGCGTCCGTTATCATCAACTTTGCATATGTCATGAAGCTGATGTTTGCGGGCTCGTAGACGCATGCGGCGGCACTAAGGTTTTCAAGCTGCGTCTTGTAAATGTACTCGCTGGGCGAGAGCCAGAGGATGATTTTTTCGGGATTCCGCTCCGCGAGCTTGAACCCGATGAACGACTTGCCCGTGCCTGTGGGGTGTATGACCGCAGCCTTCCCTGTTTCGCGCATCATGCTGAGCGCGGCGTCGTAGGCGTCCTGGTTATGCGGGTATAATTCGATGCTCATTGCGCATTCCTCAATACTTGACTCTCGTGCAGCCACATAGTTTACAATGTGTGGATGAGCAAATAATGCAGCATCTATTGCGCGGCTATACGGGGGACACCTGCACTTGCCTGGTTTCCAAAACGCTCCAGGCTTTTTGCGAACATGTAGAGGCGCTCCTGTTCCTGTTCGGGGAGCCTGCCTGCAATTTCTATTATTTCCTCGGCCTTGCTTATATCCTCATCGGTCGGGAACTTTTCGCTAAATCTATTCACAGCGCACCCCGAAAAGACGTAATCAAGTCATTATAACGTCAGCGAATGTCTATGTCAAGACAGTAATGGATAAAAAGAACAATTGCCTTGACTAATTGAAAACACAGGAATATATTCAACTTTAGCAGACTGTACGGAGGAGGCGCCGCATGGAGATTTATGAGCGTATAAGACATTTGCGTAAAAGTGTTCTTAAACTTCCGCAAAAGGAGTTTGGAGCGCGTTTGGGAGTCTCGCGCTCCGTTATTGCGAATATCGAGCTCAATGTGCTGGCGCGCCCCGGGCAGAAAGAGCCACTGTACAAGCTTATATGCAAGGAGTTCAACATTAACCAGAAATGGCTCATGACAGGGGAAGGCAGCATACTCTCCGAAACTATGGACGATTTTATTACGCGCTTTGCCGCGGAAACGGGCGTAGGATTCTATATTGAGGGGCTTATCCGCTGCTACCTGAATCTCAACGAAGAGCAGCGGCAAGTGTTCGACAGCGTGCTCAAAGCGCTCGCGGAACTATGGAACGCCGCCCCCGGTGAAGCGGATGCTGTGAGCGTTGAAAAAGCTATTGACATGGCGATCAAGAGCAAGCCTGGCAGCAGCGAGCCGGATGGCAGCTTTGGTCCGGGCAATAGCTCCGGCGAGCCGGGCAGCAACTATGAGGTTACAGATAAGGGAGTTGCTTACGGAGCTGCCAACTACGACTAGGAGTGATAAGGGCACAAAAAAGAGGTTATCCACCATTTTGGCGGAAAGCCTCTTTTTTCGTGAAACTTGAACCCTGATCCCTGATCCCTGATCCCTGAGCCCTGATCCCTGATCCCTGAGCTCTGAGCTCTGAGCTCTGAGCCCTCGCTCCTCGCTTACTCGCGCATGAGCCATCCGTCTAAACAGACTCCCGTGGCTTCGTCTATTTTGCGGCTGAAAGCATCGGGGTATTGCGACCTCCAGGCCGACATTTCTTCATCGGATACCTTTGCGGCTTCCACGAGGTAACCGGAGACGACCATGCCTGTGGCATGCTTTGAAATGTTGTTGTGCGGGGAAATCAGGTTAATGGCGCCGCCGCGGTCGAGGGTCTCGGCGTCGATAGGGTCGAAGCGCGAGCCGTGGTCTACGTATACGACGCCGGGAATCACACGCTCCGTGACATATGCTGCGCACAGGACAGTGCCGCGCTCATTGAAAATCTTCACGATGTCCCGGTGCGCGATGCCGCGAGCCTTCGCTGTATCCGGGTGCATCCACGCCGGCTCGTACTGGTAGCCGTCGGCGGCGCGAATTTTCATCGTCTCAATCTCGCGGTTCCATGTGATGTCGTCGAGGTTGGCGTGGAAGCGCCACCTGCCATGGTTCGACATGCAAAGCAGCGGGAAGTTTTTAGCTCGCTCCGACGACAGGTTCTCATCGTGGAAATCGCTCTTTTCCACCCATTTCGGGTAGGGCGGGCGCTCGGGGTCGTCGGGAAAGTGCTTTTCGATCCCCGTTGAAGTGAACTCCAGTTTGCCTGTCGGCGTTGAGAGCGGGTTGCGTTCCGGATCATTCGCGAACGAGCTGATGCCGGGCGGAATATCTTTCAAGTCTTTCCTCACAGGCAGGACGAATATGTCGTTTTTATGGAATTCGTCGTCGTGGTCGAGATGCGCGACGCCGCTGCCCTGCCAGAAAAGCTCGATCACGCGCTCCGTCGCCATAGCGTCCCCGGTGTATGCCATGTAGACGTCGTCGCTTATCTTCTTCGCGACTGCCGCCACGCAGTCAAAGTCGCTAACGGACTCGCCGACGGGCGGGCAGGCCGGGTACTCGCGGTACACAGAAGTCAGGATGCCGCTGTTGTGGTCGTCGCATATGTCGTCAAGCTCGAACTTAGTGGCGACCGGGAGGATGATATCCGCCATGTAGCAGTCATTCTCCAGCCATGGGTGCTGCGCTACTACGCATTCTATCTCTGGCGAGCGCATGGCTTTGACGAAGTTGAACCCGTCGTTCCAGCATGTCACCATGCAGGGCGAGTCCGTCCATATCATGTGCAGGCGCGAGCATCCCGGCTGCGGGAACACATGCTTCGTCCACTGCTCTTCAGCCGGGCCGCAAAATGAGTACAAACCCCACCATTCGATGCTGTCGTTGAGAATAGCGTCATGCACCATGCACTTGGGTATCGCCTGCGCGGGCGGAGTCTCGGTCGTCTTCATTATTTCTGTCAGCTCTGCTATACCTTTATTCAGCTCATCTACTGAGTATATGCCCTTGCCGGCTTCGGCGCGCTCCAGCATCTTCTCACCGGCGCTGCCGCTGCGCATGTCGCTCAGGGCGTCGCTCAGGTCGGTCGCGGAGCCGTAAGGCCTTACAAGCTCGGCTCGGTGCGGCACGGAAATAGTTTCTTCGCCTTTATACGGCAGCGGGTACTCCGGTGTGTGGATGCTGAATTCAAGCCACTTGACCTGGTGGACGCCCGGCTTGCCCAACCCCTGCATCCCCAGCAGAATGGACTGCAGCCGTGCCGGCTCCGTCGAAAACGGCCCGCGGATGCCGGGACCGCCGTTGCCGATTGTGAGGCTCGTGACCTTTTTCGCCCAGTCGCGAGCGAGTGCTTTGATAGTCCACTCCGGCACACCGCATTTTTCGCAGGCCCATGCCGGGGTCTTCGGCTGGCCGTCAGCTTTTCCGAGCACATAGTCGAAAAACGGCTCTGCGCCCACGGTGTGGGTTTTTACGTAATCTTTATCATATGTGCCCTCTGTCAGCCAGACATGGGCAATGGCGAGGTACATGGCGGCGTCGGTGTTCGGGAGGATGGGGATCCATTTATCCGCCATCCTGCATGCGGAATAGTTGAGCGCCGGGTCGACATAAACGAACTTAATGCCAATGCTGTGTATCCATTGGCTGAGCCTGCTGGCGATGTAACCGTCGAACCCGACGGATGTGGTTTCAGGGTCCGCCGCCCAGAAAAGCAGCAGCTCGGAGTGCTCGATGATGTCTGGCCACACGTTCCCGGAAGGCTGTAGCTCACCGACGGGCTCGCCGCCCCAGACGTTCTTCGAACCCCATGAGTAGCCTTCCCAGCTATCCATGTTGCGCGTCTGTATGGTGTACCCGCCGAGCAGCGAAAGGAATTTGTTCGCGCAGCCGTGGCTTGGGGCGATGTGCTTGCCCTCGCCATGCATGTCTGCCTGAGACAGGACGGCGGACATGCCGTATTTTTCGCGCACGCGCAGCAACTCGTCCGCGACGATTTGCGCCGCCTCGTCCCATGATATGCGGACAAAGGCGGATTTACCGCGATTTTGCGGGTTGCGCTCGCCTTTCGGATCCCAGTCGACGCGCTTGAGCGGGTATCTCACGCGGTTTTCGGAGTATACGCGCTTTTTGTATGTCATGTAGTAGCACCCGGGGAGCGAATGCCTGGGCGGATTGAATGTCTTTCCTCGAGCCTCGATCTTCCACGGGTTCTTGCTCTCCCAGTCGATGTAGTCTTCATAATACATGGGGCGCACACGCGTCAGCTTGCCGTCCTTGCCGGACTCGACGACCGACGGCAGCCCGCTCAGCGGTCCCATAAGGCTTGCCGCCTTGAACACTTTCTTGTCTGCTCTAATATCTATTGGTTTTGTATTCATTCGATAAGCCATCCTTCCAGACATACGCCTGTTGCGTAGTCGATCTTTCTTGCGAATGCGCCGGGATAGTCTTTTTTCCAGCCGGCCATCTCCTCGTCCGTGACCTTCGCAACTTCGGCGAGGAAGCCGGACGTCGCCATGCCGGTCGAGTTCTTCGACGTCATGCCCGTCGGTGTGATCAGGTTGATTGCGCCGCCGCGGTCGAGTTCGCCGGGGATGATAGTGTCGACGCGCGCGCCATGATCGATGTAGCATACGCTTGGCATCATCCGTTCGGTGACGTAAGCGCCGCACAGCACAGCGCCGCGCTCATTGAATACTTTAACGATGTCGCCGTGGGATATTCCGCGTTTTTTCGCTTCGACAGGGCTGAGCCAGCACGGTTCGTACTGGTAGCCGTCCTTTGCGCGGATCTTCATAGTCTCGACTTCGCGGTTCCATATGATATCGTCGCACTGGGCATGCATGCGCCACCTGCCATGATTTGACATGCACAGCAGCGGGTACTTTCCGGCGCGCTCTGACGACAGGCGCTCGTCATGGGTCTCGCTTTTTTCCACCCATTTAGGTACCGGCGGGCGCTCGGGGTCGTCGGGCATATACTTTTCTATGGCGGTCGACGAGAACTCGAGAAGCCCCGTCGGGGTCGACAGCGGGTTGTTTCCGGGATCTTCGAAGAATTTACGCAGGCCGGGCGGTATGTCCTGGGCGTTCTCCTTGCACGGTATAACGAAAATCTTGCGCTCGCTGAACTCCTCCCATGACATCCGCTCCTCGCACCCGGTCGCTTTATAGAAGAAGCGCACGCGGTCTTCCTCGGACATGTTCCCGGTGTAGGCGTCGTAATACTCTTTGCCGAGTTTTTCTGCGACTTTCGCGCAGACGTCGAAGTCGGAAAGCGATTCGCCGATGGGGTCGCAGCACGGGCCTTCCAGATATATCGACGTGAAGCCGCCGCTGGACAGGTCGTTACATATATCATGCATTTCATGTTTCGTCACGACAGGCAGCACGAGATCGGCGAAACAGCAGTCGTTCTCGAGCCACGGGTGCTGCGCGACTATGCACTCTATGTCGCTGCTTTGCATAGCTTTGATCGTCAGATTTCCGTCGTTCCAGCATGTGGTCTGGCATGGCGCAGACGTCCACATCATGTGCACCCGCGACAAGCCCGGGCGCGGGTAGACGACTTTTTCAAACTGGTATTCGGCCGTCGGCAGCCTGTAATTGCCCGGCTGCGCGATCTGGCTCGATGAGAAGCACTGCATACCGTACCATTCAGCCTTGCCGTCGAGAATGGCCTTGTGTATCAGCACGCGCGGTATGAACTGCTGCGGCGCGGGGAGCTTCTTGAACAGTTCGACAAGCTCGGGCGCGCGCTCTTTTTGCGCGTCGTTGAGCTCGAAGCGTTTCATATTTATCTCCGGCGAGACGTCGCCGTCAATCGGGCGCAGCGGGTCGGCTATTGCGGGGAGTGCCGGCACGAATTCGCCCTGGTACGGCAGCGGGAAGTCTACGTTCCAGAGGTTGAACTCTATCATCTTCGCCTGATGCACGCCGGGGCTGCCGAGCGCGCGCATTCCGAGCAGCATCGCCTCGAGACGGCCGGGCTCCGATGCGTATGGCCCCCTTATGAAGCTGCCGCCGTTCGAGTGGATGATGCTCGCGGCTTTTTTCGCCCAGTCGCGCGCCAGGGCTTTTATTGTCCACTCCGGCACGCCGCACTTATCGCTCGCCCATTCCGGCGTCTTGGGAATGCCGTCTTCGCGGCCGAGCACGTAGTTCTCGAATTTCTCGAAGCCGTATGAATGCGAGGCAATGTATTCCTTTTCATACGTGCCTTCTGTCATCCACATAAATGCTATCGCAAGCTGCAATGCCGCGTCCGTGTTGGGGAGGACAGGTATCCATTTATCCGCATGGACAGCAGCGCCGTAGTTGAGTTCCGGGCATATGTATACGCTCCTCAGGCCTATCTGCGTGAACCAATAACACAGCCGGCTGGGGAGCTGCCCGACCACCCCGAGGGGAGTAGTCTCAGGGTCGCAGCCCCAGAAAAGCAGGAGATCGGCATGCTCGGCGATGTCGGGGTAGAGGTTCGTCATCGGCATCATTTCACCGACAGGCTCGCAGCCCCACACATGCTTTGCACCCCAGAACCAGCCTTCCCAACTATCCATGTTGCGCATCTGGAGGGTATAGCCGCCCATCAGCGAGAGAAGCCTGTTCGGGCAGCCGTGGCTGGGCGCGACATGCTTGCCTTCACCGTGCATATCGGACTGGCAAAGCACCGCCTCCGGACCGTAAGTCTCCTTTATCCGCACCAGCTCGTCAGCCGCAATCTGCGCGGCTTCATCCCAGGATATGCGGACATATCCTGACTTGCCGCGGTTTTGCGGGTTGCGCTCGCCCTTCGGGTCCCAATCGACCCTCTTGAGCGGGTAGCGCACGCGGTTTTTTGAATACACCCGCGCTTTATAACCTAGCCCGAACGGTGATATCGTCACGCGGTCCGGCGCCCGGAAGCTGCTGCCCCGCGCTTTGATGACCCAAGGGTTGCAATACTTGTCCGTGTATTCGGTATCATAGAAATACGGCCTGATGCGCGTTATCCGGCCATCCGTTGAATCAACGAGGCTCGGGCCGCCGCTCTCAGGGCCGATGAGGCTGAACCCTTTGATGTTTTGTATATCCGGCTTGAACTTAGTGCTCATATGCGCCATCCTTTCTACATGCGCTCGCTGATGAACTTGCCGAGCTCGACGTCCACGTTTTTAACATGCCTGACGAACCACTTCATTATTGACTCATTGAGCAGATGCAGGAAATGCGCGGAAAAACCGTTGCTCTCATACTCCGCTCTCAGCTTGTGGTACTCGGCGATGTACCAAACATGCATTTCATGGTGCCAATTATGCTTTGGGTACCCATACCTGATCTGCAGCTCCTCCTCTTCGCCGAAATGTTTGACAATATAGGAGCCGAGGAAATCCAACGTCTTCTCCACTTCTGCCTTCTCGATTTCCGCATTTTCCGCTGCTTCATCGCCTATAGACTCCACAGCATTGATGCAGTTGAACAGCTCCTTATGCTGCTCGTCAATAAGGTGTACATGCGTCATCAAATCCGATGTTATCGTAATCATATGTTGGAACACTCCTGTCATACTTTGAAACACATATTATTTCTATGAATGTTATCATATTGACTGTTGTTTTTCAAGGATTATGGACTTTGAATCCTGTTCCCGGGATTCCGGGTCAGAAGCCCATCATCTCGCAATCGTGCCGCGGAATGACGCGCAGAGACGATGTAAAGATGATGGTGGGATTTACTCAGCGTTCACTTAATACTTGCTGTCAATATGATTGATAACATGCATTATCGCGTGTTCGTTGTTTGAGGGAACCACAAGGTTAGCTGCTGCTTTAACCTCGGGCTCCGCATTGGCCGGGGCGAAAGCGAAACCAGCGTTGTTCAGAAGCTCGATATCGTTGTGGTGGTCGCCGATCGCGCAGACATTTTCTCTCTCTATGCCCAATAACCCCGCAATGGTCTTGAGGCCGAAACCCTTGTTGGCGTCCGCGTGGAGAACTTCCAGATAATAAACGTCCGAATGTACGATGTAAAAAACACCCGGATACCGATCCTTCAAGTACCGTTCCGCCCTGTCAAGGCAGCCTGGCTCCTGCGTCAGATTCATCTTCATGCATTCCCCCGCCGCATCCCGCACATCCGTCAGCACATACGGCACCCTGATTATCTCGCAATGAATGCGAGAAACCTCGCTACCCCGGCAGACATACATCCGGTCCAGCATGACGACCTCGACGCCGAGCTCCGGGAACGCTTCCGCGAGCCCGTCCACCACTTCAGTAATATCCCTGTCATGCGGTCTGCTGTGGAGCGTCTCTTTTTTCGCCAAGTCGTAGACAACCGCGCCGTTGAGCGCGATGATTGGCGCATTGACAGGCAGCATCTGCGCGTATAGGTTGATAGCGTGTATCATGCGCCCTGTCGCGAGGGTGAACCTCCCGCCGTTTTGGGTGAAGTACTCAAGCGCCTCAATGTTCTCCCGGCTTATCTCATGCTCTGCGTTGAGCAGCGTTCCGTCCATGTCGCTTGCAAATAGAACCCCGTCGAATTTTCCCATTTAGTCTCCATTTTTAGCGTGATTTGCTGGATTATTTTGAAAGTATACCATAAAAAATGCTGTTTCGTCGGATTTTGCGGGTATTTTGCAACAAAAATTGAAGAAAACGCTTGCAATTGCGGTATTAGCGTGGTAGAATACCGCCGTTGTCATGATTATCATGAAACTTGTCCGAGTGGGAAAAGCCCACTCTTTTTGTTGCACTGTACTGCTTAGCATTTTTTAGCTAGATTTGCGGGAGCAGGGAGCAGGGGTAGCGCGCCTAAAGGCGCGTAGAATCGCGACTGACGCGACTGAGAGGAACGGTCATATTTAAGTGAGTAAAATCGTGGACATCGTAAAGTCTTTTGCAGCGCTCGCTGCGGAGAAATATGGCTGTGAGCTCTGGGATGTGGAGTATGTCAAGGAAGCAGGCAACTGGTTCCTTCGCGTATATATTGACCGTCCGGGAGGCGTATCAATAACGCATTGTGAGGATGTTAGCCGCGAGGTAAATCCGCTGCTCGACGAGCATGAGGGCATTTTCCCGGACGGTTATGTTTTCGAAGTGTCGAGCGCCGGCGCGGAGAGGCGGCTGCGCGGGCCGTCGGACTACGAACTCTTCGCCGGGCATCTGGCAGAGGTGAAGCTATACAAAGCGCGGGGCGGACAAAAGGCCTTCCTCGGCAATCTCGCGGGCACGCAAGACGGCGGCGTCACGCTGGACGTCGGCGGAGAACTCCACAGCTTTGAAAAGGCAGAAGTCGCGTCGGTCCGGCTGCGGATATAAAATGCAGTGGCTAGTGGACGAAAGCGTGCTAATTGCTGTGAGCCAATAGTAATTTATGAACTTTCGGATTTTACCAAATTATTAAGGAGTATATAATAATGAACGCGGAATTTTTCTCAGCCATTGCGGATATCGAAAGGGAAAAGGGTATTCCCCAGACATACATGCTCGGGAAAATCGAGCAGGCTCTGTTGGCGGCTCTGAAAAAGGATTATCCGGCCAGCGCCGAATGCGCGCAGGTAGTGCTCGACCCTATGGAAAAGACAGTCGAAATGTTCCTGCAAAAAACTGTAGCCGAGACAGTCGAGAACCCGAATACGCAGTACACGGTCGAAGAGGCTCAGGAGCATATGGCAGGAGCTGTTGTGGGTGACGTCATAAACGAGCAGGTCGATACGCAGAGATTCGGCCGCATCGCCGCACAAGCAGCAAAACAGGTCATCATACAGGGCATCCGCGAAGCGGAGCGCAACATCGTTTACGACGAGTTCACGTCAAAGGAGCATGAGATACTCACGGGGATAGTCACACGCGTAGACCCGAGGACCGGGGGCGTGTCGATCCAGATAAGCTCAAACGCGGAGCAAACGGAGGCGATGCTTCCCTCCGGAGAGCGCATACCCAACGAGATGCTGCGCGACGGCGACAGGATAAAAGTGTATGTGATCGAAGTGCGCAAGTCTTCGCACGGGCCGCAAATCCTGATTTCGCGCACCCACCCCGGCCTTGTCAAACGGCTGTTTGAGCTTGAAGTGCCGGAGATATTCGAAGGCATCGTCGAGATACGCAGCGTTGCGCGCGAAGCAGGGAACCGCACCAAGATATCAGTCGAGTCGACCGATCCCGAGGTCGAGCCGATCGGGGCATGCGTCGGGCCAAAGGGCGCTCGCGTGAACACGATAGTAAACGAGCTCGGCGGTGAAAAAATCGACGTCGTCAGGTACAGCGAAGACCCTGCCGAGTATATCGCGTCAGCATTGTCGCCGTCTGAGGTCGTCTCGGTGACGGTTCTGGAGGACGGTAAATCATGCCGCGTCGTCGTGCCGGACAGCCAGTTGTCGCTGGCGATAGGCAAAGAGGGTCAGAATGTCCGCCTCGCCGCGCGCCTGACAGGCTTCAAAATCGATATTAAGCCGGAGAGCCAGGCGTAGTGGCTAGTGGCTAGTGGCTAGTGGCTAGTGGCTAGTGGCTAGTGGCTAGAAGACGAGGATACGGAGAATCTGATCGAATATGCCAAAGAAGATACCGATGCGGCAGTGTTTGGGATGCCGCGAGATGAAGCAAAAGCGCGAGCTGATACGCGTCGTGCGTTCACCGGAGGGCGAGGTTTCGCTTGACTCCAGAGGGAAGAAACCCGGCAGGGGCGCATATGTCTGCCCCAGCGCCGACTGCCTCAAACGCGCTGTCAAGTCCAAAGCCCTATCCCGCGCTTTCGGCGTCGAGATCCCCCCCGAAATCATGGAAGAGCTGAGCAACCAAATAAATTCCGAAAACAACTGAGGTGCAAATGGACCGCAACCTGCAACTGCTTGGTATTGCTAAAAAAGCCGGGTTCCTCGCAATCGGCGTGGAGTCGGCTTCAGCCTCGGCTAAGTCGGGGAGCGCAAAGGCGATCATCACTGCCGGCGATGCGTCTGAAGGCGCAAAACGCCGCGCGCGCAGAGACGCGGATTTTTGCGGGGCTGTATATGCCGCCTCGCCATACACGAAATTTGAGCTTGGGAATGTCACAGGGCGCGGTTCACCAGGTACGCTGGCGTTCACAGACACAGGACTTGCCGCCGGGTTCCTGAAGGGGCTGGCGGACGACGACCCGGAGCAATACGGCGCAGCAGCGCAGTCGTTGGCGGAAAACGCTCAAGCGCCGCCGGGGAGAAATGGGGCGTCAGCGGATAGAAACAAGACTACCGGCAAGAGGAGGACTGCAAAATGAGTACAATGTTCAAATACAGAGTCCATGAAGTTGCGAAGGATTTCAAACTCCCAACGAAAAAGATAACGGAGATCCTCACACAGTATGCGACAGCACCGAAGAACCATATGCAGGTCCTCACGATAGAAGAGCTGGATATTATCTTTGAATATCTGACAGCCACTAACCAAATCGAGAGCATTGAAGAGATATATGCTGTCATTTCACCTCCTGCGTCACTTCCGCGCAAGCAAGATGAAGATGCGAAAGAGACAGCGCAGGCGGCGTCGGCAACCGGCGCCAGCGCGGACGCCGCGCAAGCGGAACAAGGGCAGGCAGCACCCGGACAAAGAGCGCAGGACGGCGCAGGCCAGCCAAGGCAGCAGCCTCAGTCTGAGCAGCCGCCGAGAAGGAAGGAAGACAAACCGTTCGTTCCCCGTCAGGCGCCGCAAAAGCGGGTCATTGACACATCAGGGGCGACGATAAACATAGACAAGTATGACGAAAGACTGGACAACCTTGTACCGGAACGCGCGGAGAACATGAAGCGCGGCAAGGAGAAAATCACAAAGAAAGTCCAGAACCGCACGCAGACGATGGCATCCGGCGCAAAGAGGCGCCAGGAAGAGCGCGACAGGATGAACAAGCTCCAGCTCGAGATAGCAAAGAAAGCTCCGCTGAAGGTGCTGATACCAGACGAGATCAGCGTGGGCGATCTGGCGTCAAGGATGAAGAAGACCGGCGCGGACGTTGTGAGGCAGCTCATCAAACTGGGCGTTATGGCGTCCGTATCGGACATAATAGATTACGAAACCGCCGCGCTCGCAGCGATCGAGCTGGGATGCAAGGTCGAGCGGGAAGTCGTCGTAACGATCGAGGAACGTCTCATCGACGATAGCGAGGACGTAGCGGAAGACCTTGTGATGAGAGCTCCGGTCGTCGTCGTCATGGGCCACGTCGACCACGGGAAAACATCTCTGCTTGACAAAATCCGGCAGGAAAGCGTTGCAGCAGGAGAAGCGGGCGGCATCACGCAGCATATCGGAGCATATCAAGTAATGACACAAGGCAACTTGATCACGTTCCTGGACACGCCGGGGCATGAGGCCTTCACTGCAATGCGCGCGCGCGGCGCGAAGGTGACCGACATAGCTATCCTGATCATCGCTGCGGACGACGGAATAATGCCGCAAACAGTGGAGTCGATCAACCACGCGAAGGCTGCAAACACACCGATAATCGTAGCGATCAACAAGATGGACGTTCCCGGGGCGAACCCGGAGAAGATAAAGCAGCAGCTTACAGAATACGGCCTTGTTCCTGAGGAATGGGGCGGGGAGACGATTGTTTGCCCGATATCCGCGAAGACCGGGGATGGCATAGACAACCTCCTGGAAATGATAATCCTCACCGCAGAAATGGCGGAACTCAGCGCGAACCCGAAACGACTGGCGCGCGGCACGGTCATTGAAGCCCGGCTTGACAAAGGCCGCGGTCCGCTGATGACTGTCCTCGTCCAAAACGGAACGCTGAACATCGGTGATACGATCATTGCAGGAACGGCTGTCGGGAACGTTCGCGTCATGATCACAGAGCAGGGTGAGCGCATCAAAGCCGCCGGGCCGTCGGTACCTGTCGAGATATCCGGGATGTCAGAGGTTCCGAACGCGGGCGACGGGTTCAACGTCGTCACGGACGAGCGCATGGCTAAAGAACTCGCCGAGCAGCGCAAGACAGACAAAAAAGGCCCCGCGACCCCTGCTGCGAAAGTATCGCTCGAAGACTTGTTCTCCAGGATACAGCAGGGCGAGCTGAAGGATTTAAATATCATCGTAAAAGCAGACGTCCAGGGCAGCGCGGAGGCGATCAAGTCCTCGCTCGAAAAACTGACGAACGAGGAAGTCCGCGTCAGGGTCATCCATTCCGGCGTCGGCGCGATAAGCGAGTCGGATATCATGCTTGCCTCGACCAGCGGCGCGATAATCACAGGGTTTAATGTACGCCCCGATAATTCAGCGCGGGAAAGCGCCGTCAGAAGCAATGTAGATATGCGCATGTATCGGGTGATATACGACTGCATCAATGAAATAGAGTCCGCTATGAAGGGGATGCTCGCGCCTAAGTACCATGAGGTCGTCTATGGCCACGCGGAGGTGCGGCAGCTTTACAAGGCGTCCAGCGTCGGCACTATATGCGGCTGCTACGTACAAAGCGGGAAGATCATCAGGAACAGCTCCGCGCGCCTCGTCAGGGACGGCATCGTCGTGCATGAAGGCGCGCTTGCGTCGCTGCGCCGTTTTAAGGACGACGTAAGAGAAGTCGCCGTCAACTATGAATGCGGCATTGCGCTGGAGAAGTTCAACGACGTAAAAGAAGGCGATATAATAGAATGCTTCGCGATGGAAGAGGTGCGCGATGCCGGCTAACAGGCTGCCGCGGATAAATGAAGACATCCAGCGCGTAATGAGCTCGCTGCTGCGCGGCATAAAGGACCCAAGAGTAAACCAGGGGATGATAAGCGTCACGGCGGTGGACACGTCAAGTGACCTGCACGTTGCGCGGGTGTTTTTGAGCGTGTTCGGTATGGAGTCTGAAAAGGAGTTCATGAAAGGGCTCAAGTCTGCGTCGGGTTACCTGCGGCGTGAGCTTGGGCATTCGCTCGGGCTGCGCTACACGCCGGAGCTGGTGTTCGAGCTCGATAAGTCGATAGAGCGCGGGGCACGGATCAGTACACTGCTGGGAACGCTTGATATAGTTGAGGATGAGAATGACGAGGGAAGTGAGGGAGCTAGTGGCTAGCGGCTAGTGGCTAGGAGACGGGGAGGCGTGACAAATGATGATGACGATTCCGCAGACGGCGGAATGGCTGAGGCAGCGCGATAATTTTCTCATTATTACGCACCGCAGGCCGGACGGGGATACGGTCGGCTGCGCCGGTGCGCTTGCGCAGGGCTTGCGTGAGAGCGGTAAATCCGCGTTCGTGCTTTTTAACCCTGAATGCACCGAAAGGTATCTTCCGTTCAACCGCGGCTATTGGGCGCCCGAAGGGTACAGACCGGAGCATACCATCACAATCGACATCGCGTCGCAAGATCTATTCCCGAAGAACGGCGGCGAATACATCGACAAAATCTCGCTGAGCATCGATCATCATCCCTCCAACACGTATTATGCCGGGGATGACTGCCTCGACGGTACGTGCGCTTCATGCGGGGAGATCATATATGACATTCTCATGGAGCTCGCCGGCTCAGTCAGTCCGGTGACCGCTGAATGCATTTACGTTGCCTTATCCACGGATACAGGCTGCTTTGCTTTTGCGAACACTACAGCCCGCACTTTACGCGTCGCCGCCCTTTGTATTGAAGCGGGCGCGCCGCATATGGAACTCAACAGGAAGTTATTCAGGACAAACACACGCGGGCGCGTCAAACTCGAGGGTATGATCTACTCAGGCCTTGAGTTCCATTGCGGCGGCGCAGTCGCGATCGCGACGATAACGAGGGAGATGATGGAGAGCGCCGGGGCGGCCGAGGACGATGTTGATGGTATTGCGGCTATCCCGGGTTCGATTGAAGGGGTCCTTGCCGGGATCACGATACGCGAACTGACAAGCACACATGACTGTAAGGTGTCTGTGCGATCGTCCCCGACTGTGGACTCGCACGCGCTATGCGCTCATTTCGGCGGCGGCGGACACCCGATGGCGGCTGGATTTTCGCTCGAAAAGTCCGTTACCGAGATCAAGCAGGGGCTGCTTGAAGTCATCGCCCGGTTTTTACCTGCTGTGTAAACGCGCTTCACTCACTCAGAAAACAATCGCAAGTGAAAGGATCGACCTGGCAACTGTGAACGGCATCATCATTGTTGATAAGCCCGCAGGGTGGACGTCGCATGACGTGGTCGCAAAGCTGCGCGGCGCGCTCAGGGTGAAACGCATCGGGCATGGGGGAACACTCGATCCCATGGCGACAGGCGTGCTGCCTGTTTTTGCCGGCAGGGCGACCAGAGCGGCCGGGTTTTCCGAGAATGCAGATAAAGAGTATATCGCCGGGCTGAGGCTTGGGGTCGTCACAGATACCCAGGATATAACCGGCAATGTTATTAGCGAGGCCTGCGCTTCGGTTTCAGTGGATGAGCTGGCCGATATGCTTTTGCGGTTCGAGGGATGGCAGAAGCAGATACCGCCCATGTACTCCGCTATCAAGCGGGATGGGAAGAAGTTGTATGAGCTCGCGCGGCGCGGAGTCGAGGTGCCGCGTGAGGCGAGAGACGTCAACATTTCACGCCTGGAACTGGTCGAAGGCGCGGGCAGCGAGTTTTTGCTCAGGATCGTTTGTTCCAAGGGGACGTACATAAGGACGCTCTGCCACGACGTTGGCGCCGCGCTGGGCTGCGGCGGAACGATGTCGTCGCTGCGCAGGACGCGGGCGGGCGTGTTTACTATAGAAAGCGCGCATACTCTCGACTCGATTCTAACGGCTGTTGCAGGCGGCGCCGGCGAGGGGATGTTCCTGCCCGTAGATACGATTTTTTCTGAGTTCCCGGCGGTTACGCTGAGCTCTGGCGATGCAGAGAAATGCAGGCATGGCGCCTCATTGAAGCTTGCGCATTTATCAGACGGCAGATACAGGTTCTATGCGCCGGACGGCGGATTTTTAATGCTCGGCGAGGCCGGCAATGGAGCCGTGAAGGTTGTAAAGAGTTTTTATAGTCTTGAACAAGATTAAGTGGCTAGTGGCTAGTGGCTAGTGGACGAAGGTTGCGGAGGGTAGTTGTAAGAAATGGTTGAAAAGAAGCGCGTTATTGCGCTGGGTTTTTTTGACGGATTGCATATCGGGCATTCGGCGCTTATGAAAAAAACACTTGAGGTCGGCGCTGCGGAGGACCTTATCCCGTCCGTGATCACATTTGACATGCACCCGCTGTCGCTTATCAGCGGAGAGACGGTGCCGCTCATTAACTCTCCCGAGGATAGAGCGGAGCTCATACACCGGGAGTTCGGCATCGACGATATTATTTTCCTCCATTTTGACAAAGAGACTTCCAACATGCCGTGGGATGAGTTCATTGGCCACCTGGTCACCGAGTTCGGAGCGCGGCGTCTGGTTGCCGGGCATGATTTCAGGTTCGGCAGCGGGGGCAAGGGCAACAGTGAGCTCCTGGGGCAAAAGTGCCAAGAGCTCGGGATCGGCTGCGACATTGTTCCCGAAGTGAAGCATGACGGCATCACATGCAGCTCGACTTATATCCGCAAGCTGATTTCCGAAGGAGATATGGAGCGCGCGAACGTGTTCCTCGGCCATCCGCACGTGCTGACAGACGTCGTTCGGTATGGCTTCAAGCTAGGCAGGACGCTCGGTACGCCTACAATAAATATGTGTTTCGAGAGCGGGGTGCTGGTTCCTGCTTTCGGCGTGTATGCTACGAAAGTTTTTCTTGGCGGCGGCGAGCAAATCGGCGTCACAAACGTTGGTATCCGCCCGACGGTCGATAATTCCGACCAGATAACCGCTGAGACGCATATCTTGAACTATCAGGGCAATTTATACGGGCGCCTGGTGCGTATCGAGTTTCATACACACCTGCGCCCGGAAGTTAAGTTCGCCGATATTGACCAGCTAAAAAAGCAAATCCAAAAAGATTGCGATACCGCACAGCGTTATTTCGATAAAAAAGGATGATAGCTTTGCGCAAACGGGAGTGCGCTGCCGGCGTAGCGGCTGCGCTCTGAGGATTCCGGCATTTCGCGCATGCATAGGACGAGCAGCACGAAGCAAACTATCACTGCTGTTACGTTTGTTATCAGGGCGGCATAGCGCCATTTCTTTACTGCGTTTTCATCATGGCTCTGCATTGCAGGGCCTTTGCTGTATTTCCGGGCTGCTATAAAAATCGCGAGCGACGCGATACCGGCGCCGAAGCAAATCAGGCCGGATATCAACATGGCATCCGCGAAGCCGCCTGCAATGCGTGTGATGTTATACAGACCGCCGCTCTTGAGCAATCCGGAGAAAGGTCCGAATAATAATCCCGTTACTATATATATCAAGCCGGAAAGTATGAAGGGGATGCCGGCGAACAGAAAAGCCGACCTGACTTTTCTTCTGTGGAGCAGGAAAATGTCCGCCGTGAGCATTGCGCACAGGATGCCGATGATAGTCACAGGATATTTGGACAGCAGAACATAAGGCGCGGAGAATCCCACATCCGCCTGTACGAGCAGCTTGCCAGTGCTGTATTCCTTGAGGCGGTCTTTGCTCAGCGACTCCTCAATTGCGTCATAGTCGTCTCTGGTCAGGCTGATATCGAACTCATCCTGGATGTCCGGCGCGATCGCCTCTATGAACTCCGCGACGTCCTTTGCAGTGATATAAAAATCGAAATCACCCTCCGCCAGAGCGGCAAGATACTGGTCTGCGACTTTGCCGATCTCTTCCCTTACGTTTTTGCGCCGGAGAAAATCATTTATACTGGCGGCGTCGATATCGACGCCTTCTATTTCAAGGTCGTCTATTTGGGGAAGGATAATACCGTCCGAAATCTCTTCGCTCAAGCCTATTTCGTCGAGCACCAATGCGACGTCCGTTTTTGCTATCGCTTCGCTGATGTTCTCCGGGCGCATGACCATAAGCGCGCCGAGTGTGATTGCGCAGGCAAACACGAGCAGCGCTAATAGCGCGGAAACGACAACCATTGGAATAGTGGCAGCGGCATGGTACACGGAATGCTCCATGTTCTGCGACGGGAAAGCATGATCCTTTACCGCGTCTTTCGGAGTTTCGCCCGACGCCTCTCCTGAAGCAAGCATCCCGGCGTCTGTCTTCTCGATTTTTGTACCGCAAATCGTGCAAAAAAGTGCACTGTCACTAACTTCCGCTCCGCATTGTTTACAAACCATTCTGTACCCCTTACTTCTTACTGACTCCTAGCCCCTAGCCCCTGACCCCTAGCCCCTAACCGCCTATAGACCAGCAGATACATTGTGCTGAAGCATGCGACGCCGCCGACGAATTGCGAGATGGCTTCAGCGATGAAAACGCCGTTTGTGCCCAGGCCCATCATAGGCAGCAAGACTGTAAGCGGCGCGGCGACGAACGCCTTTCGCAGCAGCGAAAAGAAGATGGCGTTCTTCGACCTGCCCAGCCCCAGGAACACGCTCTGGGACGCCATCTGCAGCGACATGAACACAAAGAGTGAAAAGTAGATGCGCATTGCCGGGATGCCTATCGCTATCAGCTCCGGCTCCCTGTTGAAGATGCGTATGAGAGCGCCGGGAACCAGCATGATCACCGCCCAGACTGCGGCAGAGTAGATGACCACGAGAGAGATGGAGAACTTGATCGAGCCGCGCACTCTTTCATGGATGCCTGCCCCGAAATTGAAGCTTATTACAGGGA
>Ga0082212_10004011_pt1 | contig 20622 bp, 22 predicted proteins | sample TergutNt197P3_FD_71548 | JGI IMG/M metagenome (GOLD analysis project Ga0082212, IMG submission 71548) | Neocapritermes taracua P3 segment gut microbial communities from Petit-Saut dam, French Guiana - Nt197 P3 | ecosystem: Host-associated > Arthropoda: Insects > Digestive system > Gut ... | reverse complement strand
ACCGCATTACCGTTTGGCCCCCCTCGGGTGAGGGCTGCCAGTGATGCGGCCGATTCCATCGCTACAGCGGACGCTCCCCCATGCCACAGTTTCGCAGGTTGGGTATTCCCTGCAACCGGATACCGGATTAGCACCGCAGTTGGAGAGACCTCCAACAACTCGAAACCCATCTTCGCGTCAAGAGCACTGTCAAGATTCATTAGTCCGCCTTCGCCTTGGAAGTTTTGGAATGCTCAATGACTCCATCTGCAACTTCCCGCATCGACTTACGCAAATCCATGGCAGTTTTTTGAATCCACCGGAAAGCCTCGGGTTCTGACAGCCCCAGACTTTCCTGCAATAGTCCTTTCGCTTGGTCAACAGCTTTGCGGGAGGCAAACCGTTCTTCTAGCTCCTCAATCTCGGCTTCTGCCGCCTTGATATCTTCAAAACGTCCCAGCGCAACTTCGATTGCTGGCACTAGATCGGAGGCGGAAAACGGTTTCACAACGTATGCGATCGCCCCAGCATCGCGGGCACGCTCAACTAGATCACGCTGACTGTAAGCGGTGACCATCACGACGGGAGCGACACGTTCGGCCGCAAGGATAGCGGCGGCGGTTATGCCATCTAGTTTTGGCATCTCCACATCCATCACCACAAAATCAGGTTTCTCTTTACGTGCCAACTTGACTGCTTCTTCACCATCGGCAGCTTCGGCGACGACTTCGTATCCCTCGCTGTTCAACAGCTCGATTAGATCAAGTCGAATCAAAGCCTCATCTTCAGCTACGACCACTCGCAGTCGTTTTTCTGATGTACTCATCTGAACCCAATCGGATATACCAGTAAAAGGCCATTTTAGCCTTGCGTGCCCTAAAGATTAAGCAGGACGCCGTATTTGCGGTGTTGCAGGGTTACGCCGCTGCGTAGGGATGGCTAGCTGATCTATCAACAATCTCCAACGATCTGATTCGCTTTTCCAAATGCCAGGACGCGAAAGCTGCCACAATTCCGCTGACTGTGTCCACAAGCTGCGCTGTCACATTACGGGTAGCAACCCAGTCGCCAACTAGCAGCGCCTCAAGATAGGAAAGGATTTCAGCATCGACACGAACCGAGCCTACTTGCGTACAGCCGCTGCAAAGCAGTCCCCCTGCCTGCACCGAAAAACGCTCGCCACCAGTCGCTCCGCACATGGCGCACCGAGTGAGCGTCGGAGCGTATCCGGCTAGTGTCAGCGCCCGCAGCAAATACGAATCCATGATCATCACCGGCTGACGCTTCCCATCCACAGTGCCATTGACCATGGCTTTCAACGCCCCGACCAGCAGTAAATACTGCTGCAAGCACGGCTCCTTTTCTACCGGCACCAACCGATCTGCGGTTTCGAGAATCACCTGACCGGCAGTGTAAGAATGATAATCGGTGCTGATTGGATTCACCGGGAAAGTCAGCGCGACTGCTTGCGTAATGGTGTCGAGGGTGCGTCCGGTAGCCAATTGCAAATCAACTTGGCAAAAAGGCTCCAATCTGGCACCGAATTTGGAAGATGTACGGCGAATACCTTTAGCCACTGCCCTGAGCTTGCCGTGCTGCTTGGACAACATCGTGACGATGCGATCTGCTTCACCCAATTTGTGGGTACGCAGCACTACGGCTTCGTCACGGTAGGTAGGCATAGCAGAATTCTCCAATGTGCGCCCCGAAAATGTCTGGAGAACACGCCCGCGCCCGTAACAAAATCGTAACTTTACTATTTTCAGTACGCCTCTAGCGCCAGAAAGGGTTGCTGGCTAGGCTGGACATATGGGAAACCTCAATGTTGAAGCCCAGCACGATGTCCCTGTAACTGCTACCAAAGCCTGTATCTTGCTTTCTATACCGGCTAGCGAGAGCGTGTTCGGGAATGCGGCCGTGAAAAAAGCCGCTGAAGTTCGTACTCTCACAACAGAGTTGTTAGCTGCCGGAATCGGTGATGAGGACATCGATGTGATCGGGATTAGGCTGCTCACTGAGTCTGGAAAACTGACCAGAAACCAGCGCGCAGAGTTCCAAGTCCGAATCCGAGCGTCCGCTGCCCAGTTGGGCAATGCGATCAATATCATTGCCGATCAACCCAATGTGATGTTGCGCAGTTTTATTTGGAATTTTGACAGTCACGAAGCAGCTATTGACGCTGCCCGCGTGGCCTTCGCCAAAGCCAGACAGAAAGCAGAAGCCATCGCTGCGGCCGCCGGACAGCGCATCACCGGCATTGCAAACATAAATGACAGCAGCATGCTCATGTTTGCAGATGAGGGTGGTCATGTTTTTGACTCTCCTGGTTTGTTTGGTATGCGAGCTGCCAAAGCCCCTGATCTTGGCGTCGATTTTGCTTCGACACGCACCTTGACCGTTAGGTTGAATGTGGAATTCACCATCGAAAACCAAGAGGGCGTGAGCTTTGACTGATGGAATTGGAATCTGACTATGCAGCGCTTAGCAACGCTGAAAGTCTCCGACGTGTGTCTAGGCGGCAATGTATTCGGCTGGACTGCGGATGCTGCTGCGTCTGAGAATATCTTGGATGCCTTCACTGAAGGTGGCGGCAACTTCATCGATACTGCGGACTCGTACTCGGTTTGGGTTCCAAGCCATGTTGGCGGCGAGTCGGAACGAATCATAGGCAACTGGCTCCGATCCACAAGCAGCTCCTCTGAAATAGTCATCGCTACCAAATGCGGTAAACATCCACAGCATCGCGGGCTACGTCCGGCAAACCTACGGGTCAGCTTAGACGGTTCCCGCCGCCGCTTGGGCGTTGAGACCATTGATCTGTATTTTGCGCATGCCGACGATTCGAGTTTGCCAGCCGAAGAATGGTTGGGCGCTTTCAACGAAATGATCAGCCAAGGTTCGATACGGCATTACGGGATTTCCAATTTTTCCACTGAAAGGGTGCGCGAGGTTTGCGATTTGGCACAATCCAACAATTTGGCGTTGCCGATCGCCGTCCAGCCTGAATATAGCTTGGTTCACCGCAGCGAAGTTGAATCGGGTCTAGCCGACGTTGCAGCTGTTTATGGCCTGGCGATTATCCCGTACTACAGTCTGGCTGGCGGGTTCCTAACCGGAAAGTATGCCCGCGGCGAGAATGTGCTTGGGCAACGGGCGGCGACAGTGAAGAAATATGCAAATGAAGCCAGTTTTGCCACCTTGGATTGTGTGCTTGAACTCGCTGACAAACTTGATATTGAACCTGCCACCATAGCTTTAACGTGGCTTCGGCAACAGCCCGGCAAGATCATCCCCATCGCCAGCGCCAGCGAACCCGAACAAGTTGTGGGAATAGTTGCAGCCATGACAGCAAAGCTCACCAAACCTCAGTTGAATCGCCTGACTAAAGCCAGCGAATCCTTGTAATCGTTTCTCAACTGATTGCCGCCAACCTCCCACTGATTGCCTTCTTTTTGACATCGTGCGCGATCGAGCATCCAGAACATCCAAAAGCGAAAAACGGTTAATCGTCTGTTTGCTGCCTGCCATTGGGCGGCATCCGCTCGCAGACGCTTGGAATGTTTTTTGTCAAGGGTTTTGTGCAGTGAATCCATGTTTCCTTTTTTGTCATTCCGGATACTGCGACTGCGCGCAGCATTGCGGAATCCATTGCAATCAGCAGTGATGCAAGAACGGAGCCTGTGCTACGCGGTCGCAGCGTCGCAGCATTCTGGTTATGGATCCTGCAACTGAAGTGCAGGATGACTTTCTTGGGGATTTTGCTTGCGTCGTGCACTGCGTCTGCGTGGTTCGTGGGGACAGGGTCTATTGAGAGCACCCCTCTGTCTGTGTGTAAATCGCGAATCCAGAAATTCCTTGTGAAGCAATAACGTCCGGAGCCAAAATCCCTGCGACTCCTCGCAGTTCGGAGAGCACTGCGACTTCGCGCAGCACAGGCTTTGCCGAAGGGCTCAACCGAGTCAGTAAACACCAGCACTCAACAGCCCCTGCTAACCTCACCCCTCGATGGTTTGCTGCGAATCGGAGTGGGTGACAGCGATCTTACGGGGTTTAGCTTCTTCAGTTACTGGGATTTGCAGCGTAAGGACACCGTCTGCGTAGTTTGCTTCGATTTTGTCTAGGGCAACTCCGTAGCCGAGAGTCAACTGACGGGCAAAGGTTCCAATGGGACGCTCTTTCACCAGCCACTTCTGCTCTTGATTCTTTTGCACCGGACGCTCAGCACGAATCGTCAGAGTGCGTTCATCGATGTCGACGTCGATTGATGCTGGGTCAACTCCAGGAAGGTCGATCTTTGCAATGAAGGAATCGCCTTCGCGAAATAAATCCATGGGCATTGCGGTGTTTGCAGGAGTCCTCATGTCTCCAAGCCAACGATCAACTTCACGGAACGGGTCGAATGTACGTGTCATTTTTGTTCTCCTATTGGTCAAGGTTGCAAAGGGTTTTGCCGCCTTTTCGGTCTTGGTGTTAGCACTCTAGGCATGAGAGTGCTAACACCAAGTATGCATGAAAACTGACAGAAATTCAAAGAGTTGAGCGTAGTAGACTCAACTTTTCTTCGACTCGGCGAGGTGACCATAAAAATAGTGAAGAAAAACTGTAAGGGCACCTCATGGTCGCTGAAGAAGACTAGGCTAAAGACGTGACAAAGACGGTTCGGCCTCCCACTGTGCATCCCAGCGGCGCGGTTTCGCCGATACTGAATCCCAGCGAAGTGCCGGCTCACGTTGCGGTAGTGATGGACGGCAATGGACGTTGGGCGCAAGCACGCGGACTGCCTCGCACCCAGGGACATGCCCGCGGTGAAGCCTCGCTGTTTGATGTCATTGAAGGTGCCATTGAGATTGGTGTTAAATACCTTTCTGCTTTCGCTTTCTCAACAGAGAATTGGAAACGTTCACCCGACGAAGTGCGCTGGATTATGGGTTTCAATCGGAACGTTCTGCATCGTAGACGTGATGATTTGGACGCGCTAGGGGTGCGAGTTTGCTGGGCAGGAAGGGTGCCAAAACTTTGGAAATCAGTAATCAAAGAACTGCAAATTGCTGAAGATCAAACCAAAGATAACTCAGTGTTGACCTTGCAGTTTTGTATGAACTATGGCGGACGCGCAGAGATTGTGGACGCGACTAAAGCTATTGCAAAAGCCGCAATGGCTGGCAAGCTCAACCCCGAAAAACTTACCGAGAAGCATTTCCACCAATTTCTGGACGAGCCCGATATCCCCGATGTCGATCTTTTTATCCGCACCTCTGGAGAGCAGCGGATTTCCAACTTCTTGATTTGGCAAGCCGCCTATGCCGAGTTTGTCTTCTCCGAAAAACTATGGCCCGAATTCGACCGCCGCGATCTTTGGGCAGCCATACTTGAATATGCCAGTCGCAATCGCCGCTTCGGGAGCGCCTGAAGCTGGTTGTTCCCTCGATACGGCCTTCGGCCTACTCAATCTGCTTCGTGGGTTTTGATACACCGACCCTGGGGTCGGCACTCAACCCGCGTGTGCGATTTCGATACATCGGCCGGTGGCCGACACTCAATCAACGGGACATAGATAGGCAGCAATCAGCGGGACAGTAACGGCAGTTTCGCTTAGTCAGTCGGTGCCGGTGTCGAAAGCGGAGCGTTGTTGTGCCTGTCCGATTGCATCGTCTGTGTTGTCGGCAACCGAATCGCTGATGGCTTTGGCGCTGCCAGCTTCCAAACTTCCTACCAGATGTGCTACTTCCCCACCGATCACACCTTGACGCGCATACTGTTCCAAACGAATCCGGGAGTCGGCAATGTCTAGGTTGCGCATTGTGAGTTGCCCAATACGATCTATGGGAGTGAACGCAGCAGAGGTGACCCGCTCCATTGATAAACGCTCGGGTTGGTATGAAAAACCGTCGCCTTGAGTGTCAATGATCGAGTAGTCGTCGCCACGCCGCAGTCGCAAACTCACCTGCCCACTTATTGCCGAGCCGACCCAACGTTGGATGGATTCGCGCATCATCAGAGCTTGCGGGTCGAGCCAACGGCCTTCGTACATCAGCCTGCCCAGTTCGCGTCCCCAGATTTGATACCGTGAATAGGTGTCCTCGTTGTGAATGGCGGTCAGCAGACGCTCATAGGCGATGTGCAGCAGCGCCATGCCTGGCGCTTCATAGATGCCGCGGCTCTTTGCTTCAATAATCCGGTTCTCGATTTGATCGCTCATTCCCAGGCCGTGTCGGCCACCTATGGCATTGGCTGCATAAACCAAGTCGACAGCGTTAGCGAAAGACTCACCGTTTATGGCTACCGGTCGGCCTTCATGGAAGGTGATCGTGACGTCTTCGGCCTCAATCGCCACGTTTTTATCCCAGAAACGTACTCCCATGATCGGATCAGTGATTTCAATCGAAGCGTCCAAATTCTCTAGCTCTTTGGCTTCGTGGGTGGCACCCCAGATATTGGCATCGGTTGAGTACGCCTTTTCTTTGGAGTCGCGGTACGGCAGATCGTGTTCGGTCAACCATTGACTCATTTCCGCCCGTCCGCCCAATTCGGTGACGAAATCTTGGTCTAGCCAAGGTTTGTAAATCTGTAACCGCGGGTTCGCCAGCAGGCCATAACGGTAGAAACGTTCGATGTCGTTGCCCTTGTACGTTGAACCATCGCCCCAGATCGATACTTGATCAGCTTCCATAGCGTTCACCAGCATGGTTCCAGTCACTGCCCGTCCAATGGGCGTGGTGTTGAAATACGTTTTTCCGGCGGTCTTGATGTGGAAAGCACCGCAGATCAGGGCAACCAGCCCTTCTTCAACCAGTGAGGCACGGCAGTCCACCATTCGCGAGAGTTCCGCGCCGTACTCTAGGGCGCGCCCTGGAACCGAATCGATGTCAGGCTCGTCATATTGTCCTAAATTCGCGGTGTACGCACAGGGAATGGCTCCCTTTGACCGCATCCAGGCGACTGCAACTGAGGTGTCTAACCCGCCTGAGAATGCCAAACCTATTTTTTCGCCGATTGGGAGTTTGGTGAGAACTTTTGCCATGTGAGTGATTCTAGCTGGAATCACACATCGGGTTCGTCACTGTTTTCAATGCGTACGGCTGCTGCTGCTGGTGGTTCTGCCAAATCACCAGTCGCCTGTTCGGGTTCTTCGGCTGAAATATCGGGTGTTGCAGCTATAGTTGTCTGCTCAACTTCAACAGTGGCAGCTATGGTTGGCGGCTCAACTTCAACAGTTGCAGCTATGGTTGGCTGCTCGACTTCGACAGTTGCAACCGTGTCAGCTAGAGCTGTGTCTGAAAGTTGCGCCGGATTGTCCGCGACTGCGCTTTCAGGTTCTGGCACTGGTGCAACCCCTAGCGCCAGCTTGGCTTCCAACTTTGCGATTTGGGTGTTGAGTTGGTCTAGCAGTACGCGTTGCCGCATTAGGTCGGCGGTGAGTTTCCCGTAGACAGAGGAATCCCCCAGCGTCAACAAGATGCTGGCTCCATGTTGACGTTTCGATGTCGTATCGTCGCCAAGGGTTTGAATTAGTTCATTCTCTAGGCGTGTGATGTCGGCTTGCACCTTTGCCGCCAGCGACCGCTTGCGAGCACGCGTGATGAACATATCTCGATCTGGCGAATCCTTGCGACGGGAAGATTCTGACTTAGCCCAGGCGTTGAACTCATCTTTTATCTTTGCGAACTCGGCATTCAATTTGCGTACGGCATCGCCTCCTGGAGACGGTGCGGAATAGTACGCCTGGTTCAACGCACGCAGCTCTGCGCGGGCAGCACCAATATCGAGTGCTCCGATTAGCGCTTGGGCTTGGGCGATTATCTCGTTGCGAGCATTTGTGCCTTCACGCCTGCGGGTAGCTGCGGCAGCGGCGCGAACGGCTGCAACCTTGCGTTGTTTTCGCTCCAACCCGATACGTCCGTAAAACAGGTCTTGGGCAGCCTTGAAACGTGTCCACAGCGCATTTTCGGTTGCTTTGCTTGACCTGGGCAGTTGCTTCCATTCAGCCATTAGCCGGGACATTTCTTTTACGCCTTGCTCTCTGCTCCAAGTGATTGCACCGCGTTCTGCCTGCTCTATCAGCAATTGCCTTACGGCTAGGGCAGCTTCGCGTTCCTGAGCTCTGGCGATAGCTCGCGGGCTTGCCACAGGGTCGTCAGTAGCGTTTTCAGGCGGGGGTTCTGTTTGGGTTTCGACCGCTTCTTGTGCAGGGGGTTCATCGGCTTCGGGAGGTTCGATTTCAGCTTCGGGAGGTTCAGTTTCAGCTATGGGAGGTTCCAACGTAAGTTCTGCATCGGCTACGACTGGCTCTGACACCAGTGTCATGCATGTTTGGGGTTCAAGATCAGCGACGAGCATTCGCTCGGCTTCACCGAGCAAGTCGTTTTCATGATCTTGGGGACTCATAGCACCACTGTACGTTATTTTTGTCCGTTTGCCCGATTGATTGCGCTCACCACAGCCCGTAACGAGGCGGTGATGATCGACTCGTGGATTCCGACGCCCCAAAGTTGAATGGTGTCGCCGCTTATTTCAACTTCAGCTTCCACGTAGGCTGCGGCGAGTGCGTCGCCGCCGGATGAGAGCGCGTGTTCGGTGTAGTCGAGGACGCGGAGTTGGTACCCAATCGCTGACAGCGCGTCAACGAATGCCGACAGTGGGCCATTCCCTTCACCGGAGATTTCGCGTTGCGTGCCTTTGTCAACCATCGTCGCTTTGATTTGGTAGCCATTGCCGTTCGTTGTCGACGCCACGGTTACCAATTCCAATGGGGCTGTTGGCGTCAAATACTCGGTTTGGAAAATCTCCCAAAGCTCGCTTGGCAGCACTTCTCCGCCTTCAGCGTCGGTGCGCTGTTGCACAACTCTGGAAAACTCGATTTGCAAACGCCTAGGCAAGTCGAGTTTGTGTTCATTTTTCATGATGTATGCCATGCCGCCCTTGCCGGACTGCGAATTGACGCGAATTACCGCTTCATAGGTACGGCCGACGTCGTGGGGGTCGATGGGCAAATATGGAGCTTCCCAGTCAACTTTGTGAATCGTGGCGTCCAGGTTGTCGGCTTTGAATTTCAGATCGTCGAGGCCTTTTTTGATTGCGTCTTGATGAGAACCTGAAAAGGCGGTGAAAACCAGATCACCAGCATAGGGGTGACGCGGATGTACGTTGATTCCAGTGCAATATTCGACGGTGCGGCGAATTTCGTTGATGTCGGAGAAATCGAGTTTCGGGTCAATGCCTTGGCTGAATAGGTTCAGACCCAAGGTGACCAAATCCACGTTGCCGGTGCGTTCGCCATGTCCGAATAGGCAGCCTTCGACTCTGTCTGCGCCAGCCATTAGCGCCAATTCGGTTGCGGCTGTTGCCGTGCCGCGATCATTGTGCGGGTGCAGCGAGACTACGACGGATTCGCGGTTGTTTACGTGCCGAATAAAGTATTCGATTTGGTCGGCGTAGGTGTTCGGTGTGGACATTTCTACGGTGGCAGGCAGGTTGAGAATGATTTCTCGTTCGGCGTCGGGTTGCCACAATTCCATCACTTTATTACAGACTTCGATAGCAAATTCAGTTGGGGTTTGGGTGAAAATCTCTGGGGAGTATTGATAGCCGAATTCCACTTCTTGTAGATATTTGTCGGCGTATTTCATCATCCACTCGGTGCCGCGGGTGGCCAATTCGATACATTCAGCCGGCGTTATGTTAAAAACGACTCTGCGGAATAATTCGGCGGTTGCGTTGTAGAGGTGTATGTTTGCCCGATGTGCTCCCACCAGGGACTTGGCGGTGGCTTCGATCAGGTCTTCGCGGGCTTGGGTGAGCACGGTGATTGTCACATCTGGAGGGATTAGGTCGTTTTCGATCAACTGGCGGGTGAAGTCGAAATCAGTTTTTGATGCGGAAGGGAATCCGATCTCGATTTCTTTGAACCCCATTTTGACCAGCATTTCGAACATGCGGCGTTTACGTCCTGGTGTCATGGGGTCGATTAAGGATTGATTGCCGTCGCGCAGATCGGTGGAGAGCCAGCGTGGGGCTTTGGTGATTCGGGTTGCTGGCCAGCTTCGATTTGGCAGGTCGACTGGGATGAAGGGCTTGTAGCGCTGATATGGCATCGGCGATGGCTGTTGGACGGGTTTGGGCTGCTTTTTCGTTTTCATTTTCGTTTCTTCAGTTCGTGCTATGCGATGTGAGTCATCGGTATGGATTCTTGGTTCGATCAGGCGCGGGAAAACTCCGCAACGAGGAAGCCCGAATGACTAGATAGTCTTGGCCTCGCTGCGGCTTGAAAGCAGCAGTCGCGCAAACGCCATAGGTGAATGTTACCAGATTCGCTCATGGTGGTCTTTCCAGGGTAGACTATCCGCGCCCCGATCTGCGGACATGGTGGCTGTAGCTCAGTGGTAGAGCACCTGGTTGTGGTCCAGGGGGTCGCGGGTTCAAACCCCGTTAGCCACCCGAATGATAAAGCCCAGGTCAATCCTGGGCTTTATCATTTGATGTCGAAAGTACGGGGTTTGAACCCGTGAGGGCGTGACTATTGTGAGTAAGCCCGGTGGGCTTGCGAGCAAAGGAACGTTCCGAGGCGATCGGGAGAGAGCCGAGGAGGGCGGGTTTGCGTAGCAAAGACGCGCAAACCCCGTTAGCCACCCTCTCAGTTTCGAACTAGCCCAACTGTGGGGGCCCAAATCCGACCACCACTCGAAACTAAACCGCTGAAGGCAAACCTTCGACAACAACTTCGCTAAGCCTGTTTAGCTCCTGCTGTTTGAGGAGATTCAGATTGCATTGATAACAAAAATGGCTGTAAGCGATTTGGTCAAGATTGTTGAAACAGCCAACCAAAAACTTAAAACCACCAGAGCACTGGGCAAGTGGTGCTACACTGTTTGTACTGGGCTGGTCGAAAGACCCAGGTCCACATCATGGCGGGGGAAGTCCCCCGCTTTTTGATTTACGAGGGCAGTGTGGCAGAACTAAGCATCTTCATCGATGAGTCAGGCGACTTTGGTGCAGACTCGGACTTCTACGTGGTAGCACTTGTATTACACGATCAGAGGGACGATATCTCACTAGCGTTGACGAGACTGACCCGAGAACTCGAAATCAGCGGTTTAGACACACATTGGGCAATCCACACAGGTGCAGCTATCCGAGGTGAGAACGTATATCGCGGAATACCTGTTCAGGAGCGTCGCCGTGAGTTCACTCGCTTATTTGCGTTCGCTCGCAGCGTTCCTGCCCTGCACCAAACATTTGCCTTTCGCAAATGTGAACACCCTGAACGCCTCAAGCTGAAGGGCGCAATCTCAAAGCAGCTGTGGCTGTTCCTCAAAGACAACGCTGAGTACTTCTTGGCATTCGAACGCGTGATCGTGTATTACGACAACGGCCAAGCCGAAATAACAGACATCTTGAACACGCTATTTAACGCTTTCTTCTTCGAAGTTGACTTCCGCAGAGTTGCGCCAGCACAGTATCGCCTATTCCAGGTGGCTGACCTGCACTGCACACTGGAAATTCTGCGACTAAAACTGGAGGAGAACAAGCTCTCCCGAAGCGATCTGTACTTCTTTGAGAGTAAATGCTCCTTGCGCAAGGACTACTTGGACAAGCTGAATCATAAGCAGTTCTCCAACCGGAAGCACAAACGCTAGCTTAGTCGCCCCTGGGCAATAGCAGCACAGATGCGTGGGCTACTTTGGTCGGACCAACCAGACGACTTCCCCAATACCGGCGGAGCTTCCTATACCCAAGGACACCCGATGCCCCGACTGTCACGCAAACCGGCCCTGACCATTGCCGACCAGTTGAACCTGCTCGCTTCGCGCGGCCTGCCCCTGCCGCCAGAGAATGCCCAGTGGATGTACCGCCTACTGGCAGATCAGCCGATCCGCAGATCCCTCGCCCGCAGCTTCGGCTACCCGAACCCGGCGTTCGCCGAATCCGTGTTCCATTCGCTGACGGTGTTACGTAACGTGTGCGCACACCACGCGCGCCTGTGGCACCGTACCAGCATCCAGATCGCGCCGCGCGTCCTTAACCGGCTTAAAACAGACCCAGACAAGGCCATCTACCAGGCCACCCCGTGGGCGCGGCTCGTCGTCCTGCGAAGCGCATCAGACGGGTAGGACGACCAGTCAGGTATTGCGTGCCTCAATGCAAGAGTCGAGCACAGCGGTAAACGTGGCGTACTTGGTTTCGAGCCGTGTCCGTGTGGCGGGTTCGAGTTGGGCGAGCCGGTCAGGGTTGGTGTTGTCAGCTAGGTCGGCTTTTTTCACCATGACTGCCAGCGGGTTCGCAGCGATCCGGTGGGCATACTCGTCGACTGGTTCGCCGTGACGTTTCGTGACGGCATCGACTGCGTCCACTACCGCTTCCGGGAACCCTGCTTCGACCAGGAAGTTGCCTGTCACCCAGGTGTCTTCCACTGTGTCGTGCAGCCAAGCCGCAGCCACCGCCTCTTGTGAACCACCGGCCTCTTTCACGCCGGCAGCCACCAGCATCGCATGCCACACGTACTCGTGTCCGGCTTGATCCGTCTGGCCTGTATGAGCCAGGAACGCCAGCCTCTCGGCTGCTTTGCAGATACCTCTGTCGCAACGCATGTCCTCACAAAGAGCCGCCAACAGCGCCTCTTTCGCTGGTCCGGGCGTGGCGAAGGCGGTGTCGGAGATGGCGTGATCACCGTGCCGGACGGTGCTCATCCGACCGGCAATCTCCTCCCGCGCATCGCCACTGGTTGTGTCATATGCGAGGTGGTTGGTTTCACAGATCTGGCGAATCTTAGCAAGAGCCTTACCTGGATAGTCGACATGGTACGCCAGGATGGCGTCGATCACATGGTCAGCCTCGCCGCCTAGACCGCCCGCCACAACAGCGGTTCCATCGGCTGACAACAGCACCTGGTTGGTGTAGTCGTCGTCTTCCCAGTAAATGTTTCCATGCCCGGAACAGTAATGGATATCGATCAGCAACTGCGGGCGAGGATCGGGCCACCGCCGGAGTGACGCAGTAATCTTCGTGCCCTCATGATTCGGTGTGTCCACGGTGGTGTCGGACAACACAACATGATCGGTCGGGTCAGCCATTGTGCTGCCTCCTATCTGACTTGGTGTTTCCCACATCCAGCCTGTCATACGGCACCGACAGTTCCGCGCTATGAGGGTTGGAGTTGTACCAGGCGTCGACAAGGTCGGCGATCAGATCCACGCCCAGATCAGCCATCACCTCGATCTCCGCGTCCAGTCGGGGATAGTCGGGCACCGCCGTGCCGTCGTTAGGCCACACCAGTCCCGTATGCGGAACATGGACGACTACTGTGGACACCTCCGCGCTGTTCCTGATCTCGAACCCGGTGAGATGCGGCTCGTCGCCATATTGAGGAAGAACACCGGAAAACTGACTAGTGCTCATGGTCGCCATCCTCAATATCCTCCGCTGTCCAGTCACCGTCGCAACCTATAGTTGGGCAGCCGTTCCAGCGATCAGAGAACGTTTTGACAATGACCAGACCCGCGTCGAGTGGGTACTCTGCCGCAACCTCACCCCACACCCGCACCGCTGCGTCCTCCATAGCGAGAGTGAAGAACCGGCAAACACTGACATAGTTCCACACATCCATTGCGATTAGGATGACCTGACGATGCGTGATCGTGTCCGGCAAGTACTCTCCAGTCACAAACAGGGTGGCTTCTTCAACGGTGTCTCGCGTCAGTGGGTGGTGGTCACCGCAGTCGCACCACTCCAGCCCTGTCGCGGGTTCGCTCCAGACATCCGGTATCACTCGGGTGGGAGCCAGTATCATGTTCGGTGCCATGGTGGCACCTCCTTTCGGTCACGGGTCTTGACCTGACCCCGCTTGACCGTGTAGCGGACGCTCACGGCCAGGTCTTCCCTGGAAGGCACCGGAGCGGATCCGGTTGCCGCACAGCCCCCTCACCAGGGTTGTTGAGCCGTGTCTCTTGACCTGAAAACCATCTTGCCAGGTGCCACCGACAAAATGACCCACCCACCCACCCACCACTGTGTTCGATCTGATCGAACAAACTTTCATACGGGGCTACGCTTGAATTTAAGTATCATGAATATGGCTCTGCGAAAAGATTGTGAGAAAGCAAATCGTTTAGCGTTTTAAGCACTTATTGCGTTTTTAGCGTTTAGGTGACATACTTAGGGCATGTCAGCGACATTAACTCCTGAAACAGTTCTCCCACCTGACGACCCCTACGAACTGGAGTCTCTAAACGCTTTACTGCCCAAACTATCGCCACATATTCGTAAGGGTCTGACAGCGTTCATTGATGCACTGTCTAAGGGGGAAGCCGTCCGAATCGAGCCAGTCTCAACCATGCTGACCACCAGCCAAGCGGCCGAGATCCTCAACGTCTCTCGCATGACCCTAGTAAAACTTCTTGACGATGGACGCATCCCCTACCAGCAGCCCAGCGTACATCGTCAGGTATGTTTGGCAGATGTGCTGGCGTACAAGGACGAGCGCTCACGCAAGAGAGCCAACTATCTTGAAGACTCCATGCAACAAGCCGATGAAGATGATCTGTTGCTGCTCGACATCGACACCTACACGACTTCTTTGAAACACGCAAAGCGTCAAAGCCTTTCATGATCATCGTCTTTCTTGATGCCTGCGTGCTAGTACCGATCACATTGACCAACGTCATCCTGACCGCCGCTGATTACGGTCTACTCCAGCCTTGCTGGTCGCCAGAAGTGATCGAGGAGGCGGTCGAGGCCATCATGGAGATCAGGCTCGATCTCAGCGAAGAACGCATTCGCCGCCGGTTCGCCGCGATGAACGAAGCTTTCGAGGGAGCCCGCACATCGGGCAACCCGGCGATGCTGGACGGTCACAGCTTCCCAGACCCAGACGATCAGCATGTTGTCGCAGCCGCCGTCGGCGCTGGGGCAGCAGTGATCGTAACTGCTAACATCAGGGATTTCCCCAAACCCTTGCTGGCAGAGCTTGGACTGGCAGTCATGTCACCCGATGAACTGCTGCTGGAACTGTTAAAAGCACAGACAGAGGCGATGGTTAATGTAGTGACCAAGGTCGCCGCCGCTCTGCGCAATCCTTCCAAGACCCCGGAAGACATTCTGGAAGCCTTGACCTTGGCCGGAGCGCCCGGCTTTGCCGCCAGCGTCCGCTCTCTGCTGACGACCTAGTTCTTGGCCGAGTGCCAGCAGGCGATGACCCGAAGCTAGGTTGAGGCAGCCGTGCTAAGCAGTTATTGAGATAGCCAACTGCTAAAGCCATGCGGACTTGGGTATTTTCAAATCGGGACGAACCAAGCACAGCCAATCAAGCAGAAGCTGATAGTTGACCATTAGGCGGTTTGCCTCAAACAGCTTATTCCCTCCCGAATCCTTGGCCACCCCCCCGCCGTATTGGTTACTCGAAGCCACTAGCTCAAACACATCTCGCACCTGGCATTGGCGCTGTGAACCGAATTGCGGACGGTAAGTGAGTTCAAGGTGGTTGACCGTCACCATTTGCCGGGTGGCCGAGCCTTTCAGCAACAATAAGCCAGCCCCAAGAACCGTAATGACCACCCCAATAATGAACATCTCCTGGTTGTCATTCTCAGTGTCTATTACCGCTACTGTTGCGGTGAACAGGCCAACTACCAACACCAAGATGCCGGCTACTTGGAGTACCACACCTGTCCAGCGCCGCGGGTACACTTCGAACCTCTGATCGGCGCTTGTCAACCGAATGTCAACCTGGCCATCACTTTGTGAAGTTAAAGCAGAGCCGGAGGCAACACGGTTTTTCTTGCGTTGATCCGAATGCCACACAAAGGTCAAAATAAACGCAGGTAGCAGCACGGCGACAAAACCGGCTAGGACAGCAGGAAACGGGTTGAAATTCATATAAGGTCAGCCTAACGTAAGTTGCGTTCCGTGAGCTTACTCCCCACTAACATTGGGGACTGTAACAGCCTGGGACTCGGCTCCTGCGACTCATTGACAGATTCGCACACATGTGACAAAACCAGACCCGAGTCTTTAACACCCACACTTTCGGGGGGGGATTCAAAACAAGCCTAAGTGCTGTCTTTGGAGGCGTCGATTTCGTGGCCAGCAGCATCAACAAGCAGGCACATGTCTTGGACACCCTCGCCTTGCTGGTCTACTATTCCGTCGCAGTCTAAGCCAATGACCCGCTTGCTGTCCTGCACTTCGTGACGCCAGTTGATGTGATAGTGGCCATGCGCCCAAAGCCCATCATCGGCAAGACAGGAATCGAAAATGCGTAACAGGCGAAGTTGGTGATCGTCAGAATCCCGCAACTCCTTTTGCCCGATACCAGAGATTTCTGAACGCTCTCGAATTGGCTCGTTTTGGCTCAAGTGTCGTGACAGCCAAGAACCTGGAAGATAGGGGCAGTCGTGTGCTACGACAACATCAACAGGCCTATCGGTATTCGCAACCACAATGTCGTCGATCTGAGCGTCGGTTAACGCTTCGTTTTCCCACCAAATCGGGAAACCGATACGCTGGCGTGAATACTGCCGCCAAACACGATCGATGCTCACACCACCGGGCACGACCAGCCAACCTCTTTCACCCCAAGGTAGTCGTTGCCCGACACCAAGATTCCAGACGTGCTCAGCCATTTGCAACGGTTCGACCGCAGCGATACCTTGCCGCTCCCTTTCGGAATCTGTCCATGCCCAATTGTCGTGATTCCCGTTGAGATACAACACATCTATACCTAATTTGCCTGCCCAACGGTTCACGCACGCCTCAAACTCAGATTTCTGGTGTTTCCCATAAGGAGGCTCAAAATCGAATCCGAAATCCCCCAAAAACACCACCACATCAGCCTGCTGCTCCCCAGCCCACAGTAAACACGCCTTCGCAGCTGCCCAATTCCCGTGAACATCACCGACCAGAGCGATACGCGACGGCTGCACTGTAAACCACTTCGACATGACTAACATCATAATCGTCAGCACAGACAACGAACTCTGACCGATGCACTGCCTGCGACAGCACGATTGGTGGACCTTACGCGACAAAGTTCCAACCCTGGCGCATGGGATAAAAGCCCTGCTCAAAGCACGTAAGACCTACGATGCGGGGCAGTTGGAGAGGCCCGGAAAATCTCAGATCGTGAGACATAGGCAAGTTCGGCGACTCAGCGAGGTCCAGATTGAGCAGATGGTCGAGGCCTACCGGAGCGGCAAGACCGTGTACCAACTGGCCGAGGTTTTTGGCATCCACAGGATCACCGTGGGGATCATCCTGAAGCGGCATGGGGTGGTGATGAGAGGTCAAGGTTTGGCCGAGTCACAGCGCGCCGAAGTGTTGCGGCTGAGGGCGGATGGCATGAGCTACGCCCGTATTGGTGAACGGTTCGGTGTTGGTGCCAACACCGTTGTCCGCTTCTTGAGCAGAAGCTAGTGCAGCACCCGTTTCAGTGACGGCAGGCGAATCCGGGCACCTCAGTATAATGGGCCTCGGAGGAGGTGGGGACCGTGAAGCGTTCAACAAGCCTCGTTTTGGGAGTCATCGGTGCGGCGGCGCTCATCGTAGGCGTGGTTTTGGCGTTCGTCCTTGTGGGCAATGACGACCTGAACCGTTCTATCGGCGGCTTGCAGATAGTTCTGATAGTTGCAGGATGCGCTTGCGTCGGTCTGATCCCCGTCCGCAAACTACTTGCCTCAGATCGCAAGAAACGCGCCACATGCACCCACCCCGACCAGTACAGAGCGCAGATCGGGGTCAAAACCGTCCAGTACGGGGCTGGCCCAAAGAGAACGATGCCTTGGTATCGATGTCAAAGGTGCGGAAAGACACTGAACTAGCCAGATTGAGCGTTTAGAGCGACATGGCAGGTGTTGGCCGCGTCACTGTGACCGACGATGGTTGTGACGAAGTGGGGACCGTGCAGCTGCTTCGCTTCTGAACTTGGATGACGGACTCAGCCGCCAGGTCAGCGTAGATGGGTAGTTCGAGTTGCTCGTAGCCGTCTGGAAGTCCGCTGGTGCCGATGGCGCGTTGGATCATGGCGCGGATACTCGCGTGATGCAGGCCAGTGACAACGGACAGGTCACGCAGCCCGGCCCTGGCTTGACGGGCCACGTCGAGGAATAGGTGGCCGAGTTGCTCTCGGGCCTTGGTGGCGGCCTCGGCGCTAGCCAGGAACTCGTGGGTGCTGGTCAGCAGGTCGTGGACTTGCTCGGGGGTGATCTCAGCCACGCTGCAACACCCGGCCCAACAGCCACAGTCGGCTCCACTGCTTCGACAACCTGCGGACCCGCGCCAGGTCGCCAGCGTTCAACGCCTTGGCGATGGCCTCTTCAATACGGGCAAGTCTCTCCTCCATACCTCCCAGGTACGCTCACGCGCCCGAGGGGCGGGAGGGGTCGCGCACCTTCTGGCCGATAGCGGTCTCCGAATCGGTCGGGGGCCACGGCTCTGCCAAGCCGCCAGGCTTGGGGAAGGAAATGAACGCGACCATGACTCGATCAGATTCGCGGCCCCGTCTCGGGGCGAAGACCAGGCGGCGGTTGAGGACCGCCGCGAACATCATCACAGCTCTGGCCGTTGTCCTGGTTGGCACCTTCGCCGCCTCGGCTCCGGCTGTCGCCGCCGAGTTCCCGGTCGGCGAGTGGGGCACCTATGACGGTGGCTCCACATTCTGGGGTTCCATGACCATTGAGGGCCGCTACGGCCTGTGCATCGACCCGGTGCTGCACGCCCCGGACAAGCTGAACGACGCGACCGCGACCAAGGTGTGCGGGAGCTTCAACGGCGGCAACCCGGACAAGACCGCGCAAATCGCCTATCTGACGGCGAAGTACCTGGAGACCGACGACAAGAAGACCGCAGTGTCCCTGTCGCAGTTCGCGCGGGCTGAGTACCACCCGAACATCCCGATCTTCTACGAGGCCCGCTACAACGAGATGAAGGCCGAGGCCGAAGCGGAGGCCGGGCCGAAGGACGCCTACGTCGAGATCGACGTGACCGGGTTGAAGGTCTACTACGGCCTAGTCCGCGAGGGCGAGGCTGCGAAGATCACCTCGGGAGCGTTGAAGCGGGCCGACGCTCACTACAGCGCTGGGTATTCGGCGACGATCAAGCTGACCACGCCGAACGTCACGTTCGAGGACGGTTCCCAGGAGAAGACCGTCAAGACGAAGCACGTCGCCGCTTCGCTTGCGCTGGTGACGCGCCATGACCTGATCGCGGATGAGAAGGTCTCCGCGACCATTGAGGTCAAGGGCATCCCGTCGGCGTGCTTCCTGGTCCACAAGGCCGGAATCGACGACCAGCGAGCGATCACCCCGTTGTGGGTGAAGGTCGAGGGCGAGCACACCGTCGCTCCGACGGAGACGAAGTGGCAGCCGAAGATCGCCACCGAAGTGCCGACCAAGGTGTTGGCTTCGGATGCGACGGCTGTCGCGGACAAGGTTAAGGCTGACGCGGTGGGCGGCTCGCAGTGGCCGGTCAAGGAATGGGCCGATGCGATCCAGACCAAGCCGAAGACGTACTTTTCCTTCATTGCCGCTGGCGAGATCGTCAAAGCCACCGTCCCGCCCGCGCCTTCGGCGACACTGCCCAGCGGGGCGACGGTGGTGTCGAAGGAGCCGACCAAAGTGACTCTGCCGGGGCCGGGCGAATGGGTCACGGCGACCACGGCCCTGCCGGACATCGGCTCGGGCCATTACGCGATGCGTTGGTGCCTGCGGGCGGAAGACCAGGATGACAACACGAAGTACCTGCCCAAGGGCGGGCCGTTCTGTGACGACTACTTCTCGATGTCGGAGCGGTTCACCATCCCGATGTCCTTGGCGGTGGCTTCGGAGTTGCCGGATCAGTTCCGCGCCAGAGGCCAGGCCCCCGACGACACGATCACCGTGTCGCTGCCGGACGCCAAGGACTCGTGGATCGCCACCCGCGACGGGAAGCCCGCCGTGGTCAAGGTGACCGGCACGTTCTACGCCGGGTCAGCGTCGAGCTTCACGATCTCCGACAAGCCCCCGGCGGACGCAAAGGTACTCGGCACCGCCAGTGTCAACGCAACCTTGCCCACCTCCGGGAGTGACCCGGTGACGGTTCCGGCCCCGGCAGGCTTCACCGTGCCCACCTCGCAGTACGGAACGTGGGTGTGGCAGATCAAACGGGCCGACCAGGCCCCCGAGGTCGCCGAACTGCTCGACAACGACCCCGCCGACAAGTTCGGCCAGCAGTTGGAAACCCACGTCACACAGATGGAACTAACCATCCAGTCCCAAGTCGCCGAGACCTCCGTGACCGAGCCGAAGGGCGACGCGACGGTCGAGGTGTGTGACAACGTGTGGGTCGAACACGCCGACGCGAAAGACCTGTGGCTGAATCAGTGGGGTACGGACAAGCCCGTCGAGGTCAAGGTGGACGGCAAGCTCTACCAGTCGGCGGTCCCCGCCGCCCGGACCCTCTTGCCTGACCCGTCAGTCCCGGTCGTGGACGAATACGCGCTGACGTTCACCGCCGCTGGGAAGGATCACGCCCAGAAGGTTTGCCACACCGTCAAGTACGGCGAATACGGCGCGTATGGGTTCGTGTTCGGCATCGACCTGGCTGCCCAGCCCGAGGCCACCAAGGAGTACCTGGCCAAAGGGGCGGCGACGCCGTTGTGGCTGCGCGCGGAGACGACGA
>Ga0082212_10004010_pt1 | contig 20622 bp, 16 predicted proteins | sample TergutNt197P3_FD_71548 | JGI IMG/M metagenome (GOLD analysis project Ga0082212, IMG submission 71548) | Neocapritermes taracua P3 segment gut microbial communities from Petit-Saut dam, French Guiana - Nt197 P3 | ecosystem: Host-associated > Arthropoda: Insects > Digestive system > Gut ... | reverse complement strand
GGGTGACGGTGGTGATGTTGCCTTGGCTGTCGTAGTCGTACCCGGTGGTGTTGCCGCGTCCGTCTTTGTATGTTTTCATGCGGCCGTCTTCGTAGGTGTAGCTCCGGGCGCCGATGCTGTCTTGTTTGTTGAGAAGTCTGGATTGGTTATCGTAGGTGTAGGCGGTCGTTGTGTTGTCCGGATAGGTGACGAGGTTGGTTCGGGTGTCTGTGTTGTAGGCTATGCCGGATGTGCCTTGGTTAACAAGGTATTGTTGAGTGACCCGGTTTTTGTCGTCGTAGGCTTGTTCCATGTAGAAGACGGCTTTGAAGTCGTACATCTGGATGAGCCGGTTTTTGCTGTCGTATTTATATTGGAAGACGTTTTTGTCGATGTCGGTGTAATTGATGCCGCTGGCTGTGTAGGCGTAGGTGACTTTGCGGGCCGTGGAGTCTGTGACGCTGGTTAGTTTGCCCCCTGTGTAAGCGAAGGTGAGGGTGCCGCTGCGGTTGCTGACGGTCTTGAGGGTGTTGTCGGCGTTGTACACAAGGGCCGTTTTGTCGCCGTTGAGTTTGGTGATGCTGGTCAGGCGGTTGGCCGAATTGAATTGATACTGGGTTTTGTCACGGTAAACCGCCAGATAGCCGTTGGCTGTTTTGGTGAGGGTGAAGTCAGCGTTGGGGGGTTTTTCGTAGGCGCCGTCTGGTTGTTTGGGGAAGGCGAGTTTTTGGTTGCCCGGGGTGATGAGGATGGTGCTTTTGTCGGTCTCTTTGACGCGGTAGTCGTAGTTGTGACTCCAGCCGTAGCCTAAGACGCCGTTAACAGGAACGTCGTCTTCGGCGTTGAGGGAGCTGTAGATGCGGGTGAAGGCCAGTTCTGACGCGCCGTAGAGTTCTATGTCGGTGCTTTCGGTGGTGAAGGCGCCAGTGATGGTGTCGACGCCGATGAGGTCGCCGACTTCGTCGGAGAAGGGATTGCTCATATACGGATTATAGCTGTTTATGGTCGGCGGGAATAGATCTTCATCCAGGGGATCCTCCGGGTCCGGGTCGTCCGGATCCAGGGGATCTTCCAGGGCCATGATGCCGGCTATGCCGTCGATGGGTTCGTCCTCCGCGGGTTCGTTGTCTTCAGGAAGACCGTCTATGTTCTCGTCGTCTAGGATCGGCGGGTCGGAGGTTTCGTTATCGGTTATGTTGTCTTCCAGTACCGGGGGCGGCATGGCTGGGATGATGTCCTCCGCGAAGAGGGGCCCTTGGGGCGCGCTCACACTGAAAATGACGGCTAGGATCAGGATGAAGGCTACGGGGGTTCTCCATGGGCTTTGTTTCGGGGATTGGGTTTCTTTTGTTGGCATTTCTTTTTTCCTCCTTTGATTTTGAAACCACATTGCGCGTTATTCGTCTGATTATGAGTTCCTTTGCCGGGCAGGATACCCGCCCCTTTCTTCACATACAAGGTTTTGATTCCAGACCTTATTTCGACAAATTCCGACATACTCAAGATTTGTTTTCGCCCGTCCAGAGTCATTATATTCCATCTTTAGACAAAGTCAAGAGCTTTTCGCAGGAATTTCCCTCATTTCTTATATTTTGGTTTTCATCTGTTTACTGGGATAATTAATGGGATTTCTCGGCTGCTGTTCTTCCGTTGTTAGACATGGATGCGTTTCATGAGAACGGTTTTTCTATTATTTCTCATTGTCAGATAAATAAGGTATATTTTACAGTATATCACGCACTTCCTCCAAATGCAACACAATATATCCAAACGCAACGCATTACAATCCTCTTGGATTTCCCCTACCATATTGGGCATGGGGTGAACGCATTGGAAATCCACTATAACGAAATCGGCGACCGGATCGCTGCGCGGCGCAAGCACCTAGGGTTAACGCAGGAAGCCGTTACCAATATGACAAACATTAGCACCAACCAACTCTCAAACATTGAAAACAATAAATCTGTTCCTACCGTGGAAACGCTCTTGAAATTGAGTGTAGTGCTGAGGGTGACCCCCGATTATTTTCTGCTTGGCATCGTCAAAGAATTGAATGATGAGTCGGTAGCCGATATCGCGCAGAAAGCTCTTCTATGTACCGATAAACAAAAACAGCTTGCGTCCGAGTTTCTCTCTTTGCTGATTAATGAGAACTATTAATCCTGATCCTCGATTAAAATCGTGTAAAGATTTCTGGTCTGTTTTGCATCGGGCTGATATCCTTCAGCCAATCAAGAGCAGACGACCCAGGCGGGCTGGTTGCCCGTCAAGGAGGATAACGCAGCCAGATGTGAAACAGACCGGAAAGATTGCACGATTTTGATCGAGGATTAGGATAGTGCTTTCCCGCTGCGACGAAAAATTGAGAAACCCGGACAGCTGTTTTCTCTGACACCATAGAATACCATAACAATTACTAAAAAATTATTAAATTCGTCAACGCTCTTCTCTTTTCGGAAAACTCATGCTATAATGCCCTTTTCCGGCGCTATTACAGCGGCGCCCCCAAAGGCAACCGACTTATTGTGGGTGAATTGTATCTGGATATCAACGAACGGTCGGCCTCTCTGGCCGGTGAACCGCTGATTCTTAGTCAGATGGAGTTCGCCCTTCTGCGCTATCTCGTCGAACACCGCGGGAAAGTTCTGCGCAAAGAGGTTTTGATGAATGATGTGTGGGGCGACTCTTTCTCGGATCCCTCCACCCTGACTGTGCACATTAGACGGCTGCGGAGCAAAATCGAGAAAGACAGCGCCCACCCTTCTCACATTATCACGGCGTGGGGTGTTGGATATAAGTATGTAGAATAAGGACGATCCCCACCGTACGGCGCCTTCAATTGGCACCATATATTCTCCATATATTCTACAATGGCAGGTTAATATTATGAAAGTAAGGCCAAGGCGATTCCTGATAAATATGCTGTGGCTGCTCCTCTTTCCTTTCACCTGGCTTTCAACCTTATTCGCGCAGAACCATCCCGAGCTTACGGAAAATGTCTACAGCGCTTTTTTGTATCCCTTTATTTCCCGGTTGCTTCCATTTCAATACCTGCCGTATTTCTCTTTTTTTGAACTGCTTTTGGTGGCTGGGCCCATCGCTCTTTTGGCTGTCCTGGTTTATTTTATCGTCCGTCTTTTCCGTGATACAAAGAACAGAACCTGGAGGATTTTGCGCGGGCTGCAAAAGCTGTTCATCGTTTGTGGCGTCTGCTATTTCCTGCTTTATTGCCTTTGGGGATATAACTATTATAGACAGCCTTACCGCGTCCTGGCCGGATGGTCTGATACCCTGAGCACACAAGAGGATCTTTATGCCCTTTGCGCGGATCTGGTTAAGAGAACAAACGACGCCCGAGAGGCGCTGCCATCCAATGAAGACGGGACACTGGCCTATCAGCCGACTGTTTCCGATCTTCAGGAAAAAGGGCGCCTTGCCTTCGCGAAGGCAAAGAATGATCAAGTCGCCGGGATCTTTGGCCTCACCGGATTCGCGAAACCCATAGCGATCTCCCGCCTCGTTTCCTATACGGGCATTACCGGTATCTATTTTCCCTATACCGGCGAACCGAACTTTAACAACGACATCCCCCCTCTTCATAAAGGCGTGACCCTTTGCCATGAGATGGCTCATCGGCAGGGTTTTGCCCGGGAAGACGAAGCGGAGTTCATCGCGTTTGTTGTCTGTACCAACTCAGGCGACGCCTATTTGTGTTATTCCGGCTATTATATGGCTGCGGCACGGGCCATGGATCAGCTGCATGATGTTGACGCGGACGCCTATTATGAATTATATGGCCTCTATAGCCCGGAGATCGTTGCGGATATTCATGCTGAGCGCGCCTATTGGCGTCCGTTTGAAGGCGGCATGAAAGACATATCCGCACAGATTAACGATACTTACTTGAAAACACAAAACCTCAGCGACGGGGTGCAAAGCTATGGCCGCATGGTGGACCTGATGCTGGCGCAAAGGCGCGCCGACACACCCTAATCCTCGTCATGGGGCTCATCCCCTCCGTACTAGTACTCCTATTCGCTGTCAACGATCCCTACCATCTTCATCAAATACTTCGCGTTGGTTGTATTCGATTTCCCTGGCTTAAGTGTATAGTCAAAGCATATTTTATCCGCTTCATAACGCTCGGAGAAGCTATAATTCTTGATTCTGTCATGGCGGCCCGCCAACTCGCACAGCTCTAAATCATGGGTTGAGATAAGACCAACAGCTCTCAGGTTATCGAGTTTTTCTATAACCGTTTTCGCGCCTGTTAACCTATCGATAGAATTCGTTCCTTTAAAGATCTCATCAATCAAAAATATCATGCCGGGTTGGTTTTGGGCGCAGTCGATAATTGTCTTGATGCGTTTGAGCTCAGCGTAAAAGGTGGATACACCCTCATTCAAATCATCGGCTATGCGCATGGAGGTAACGATATCAAGGATGGGCAGCCCCATTTTGGCGGCGCACACAAAGCCGCCGGCGCGAGCCAAGACGATATTGACCCCCACCGTTCGCAAAAATGTGGTTTTCCCCGACATATTTGATCCGGAGATAATAAAAATAGTATCATTGAAGGAAAAATCGTTGTTGACCCGTTTCTCATTGAGCAGCAAGGGGTGCCCCAGCGCCTTTGCTTCAACGGCGTTACCCCTTTCGTGTATGGTTGGCAAGCAAGTGTTTTCACAGATGTTGGGCAGATGCGACAGGCACAACAAACTCTCAAAATCGCCCACCGTGCAGAACCATTGCTCAACCAAGCCGGCATATTTATGTTTCCATTCCTGAAGCCTGAAACCGCACTGGTAATCCCACAAAAGAAATGTGTTGACCAGGAAATAAAGAATCGCGTTGTTCTTGACGCTTATTCCGTACGCTATTTTACTTAGCTCTCCTATGGCTTGTGTCACAGCCTTTGTCTTGTCTTGTATCTGCTTGAGCTCGTGGCAGGTGACCGTTTTGCCGGTGAGAACGCGTATGACTTCCGTATAGGCTTCTAATTTAGGGGGCAGATCCGCCATAACGCCGAAATAAGCCAGGGTTCTCGGCACGCCCACAACCCATAGCAACCCTTGCACCGCCACCATGAGCGCCCCGACTATATACATGTTTTTTTGCTGGAGCACGAAACCAATGACAATGAGCAGCAACGTTAACACAGGCAAGCAGGTCAGAATAAGCTTCACAGCCTTATTCATGATAAAGGTTGTTTCGTCTTTCAGGGTCTCGGTTAGTTTTTTTGTAGAAGCGCCTGTTTCGGTTTTTGAGAGAGCGAACTGGCTTTTGCTGGCAAATTCTATATCGCGGCTAAGTTCTGCCACAGCCTCCTGCCTTCTAAGCAATTCGTCACGTTGAAATGACGGGTGCAGCAAATCCCTGGCAAAAGCTTGACGGCCGTGCCATGTCTGGGTTGTATTGAGAAACTGAAACAACGATTTCTTGCCGGCAATATCTAGGTCGCAGCCATAAGCATGGTCTGTGTCGACAAACTCAGATCCTATGTCCTGAAAAGCTGACCATTCGCCGGTAATTCTGTCCATGTTCCGTTGGCAAATAGCGATAATCCCCTTGGAATAGTCCGTTCTCTCTTTGATCTTGGCGTGATAAATCCAAAAGCCGACTAAGAGAATCAATGCCAACGCGAACAGAACAATAAGTCCCAAAGGAAACTTTCTGGAGACTAAGAAATAGCCCAAAAGGCCCGTACACAAAACAAGTGTAACCTTGACGTACCCTATGATATTAAAAAGCTGCTCATCTTTTTCCAAATACCCCTCGTATTTATTGATGAGCGCAAGAAATTTTTTCTGCAAGCGCGCGTCGTCCCCCTATCGGATATCCTATTCTTGTGTGATATCATTATATCATATTTCAAATAGAACAGAGAGGGATCGTTATGGCCGGAAAAGATAACAAAGCCCAGGAAAAAACCCTGGATAAGGGTCAGAACCCCAAAATACTTTTGGCCATAAGGCTGCTAATGGTGGGGGCCGGCGCGCTATTGCTGTGTAATATGGTGTTTCTCCTTTTGACCACCAACGTCCATGCGGGACACGTTCTTTTGGGTGTTGCCATCGCCGCCTTGTTTTTTTGCGGGTTTTTCTGGGGACGCTTCTCCAGGAAGACCCGCATGGTGATTTGCGTCCTTGGCGCCATTCCCCTTGTTCTCATGATGATTCTTGGTGTTTATGGCAACTGCCACAACGTGAACTATGATGAGGATGCGCTGATTGTTTTGGGAGCGGGTATCCGCGGCGAGGAGGTGAGCCGGATGTTGTCCCGGCGCCTGGACGACGCTGTCAAGTATTACAACCTAAATCCTCAGGTTGTTATTGTTGTTTGCGGCGGCCAAGGATTCCAAGAGGATATCCCCGAGGCTCTGGCCATGGAACGATACCTCGTTGCCAGAGGTGTGCCGCCGGCAAGTATTGTTCAGGAAGACGCGTCAACATCAACACTTGAAAATTTGACTTTTGCCAAAGCCTTACTCCGGGAACGGTTTCCTCAGGGGTTCTCCGGCGCGCTGATTACCAACGATTATCACGTGTTTCGAGCGGTCAGGCTGGCCCAAAGCGTGGAAATGCCCTGCCGGCATATTGGCTCTTATACGGAATGGTATGGCGTTCCCAATAACTATTTACGGGAACTTCTGGCCGTAGGCAAAATGTTGCTGCTGGGACAGAGGGCTATATAACGGGCCCTTACTCCTTGGATCATAGGCTGAAGCTTAGGGCATATTCATCCATCAGCCAAAACTGGGGATATTGGAATACGACTTTCACCTCATCACTTTCCGGACTGCTGATGAAAGCGTGTACACCGATTATCCCCCCTTCATCCCAGCCAAAATTAGACTGCCGCCATATCTGAGTATCGTCCACATCAAACACAATGACCCCACCGGGAAAACACATGATGATATTGGGCGATTGATTATCATATCTAAGAGTTATTTTTAAAACAACCTCAGGCCAATCTTCAGTTTGAATCTCACCTTTTGCGGTTTCGACCGTTTCGATGACTATAGGCCCCTCCGAAAACTCTACCCTTTGATTAAGCCTCGCAACTTCGCCTTCTTGAGGCATCCGAAGAAAAACGGTTTGCTCCTCGCCGCTATAAACAAAGAGATAAGGTATCTTAAACGTGAATTCTCTATCAGTTGGTTCAATGTCAAAAACAAACCGGCAATTCACTTCATCAACCATGAACTCATAAAACTCCTGTTCCAAGGCGCAACGCGGCTCATAGGGCTGCTTGATCCCGCTGTTTGTTTCAAGATAAGGCCCATAACCCCGTGATCCGCCTTTATTAACATCGCCATAGGTTAGCAGCTTGTAACCGCTTTTGTTGATGGAATACAGGTCGACTTGGAGTTTGTTGTTGAGAACTTTGGGAACAGCCGTAATAGAAATATCATTGTTGTATCCGGTAGGCCCAATCTCTTCAAGGGCACCATAAGTCAGGTTCTTCATTTGGAAGTCAAGAGACACATTGTAGTCCCCATGAGATAATGTATAGGTTATAGCCTCACTGACTTCCTCTGTATTCCATTCATATCTAAAGGTTGACCTTTCATATTTTCCATAAATGCATTGTTTTCCGGCCAACTTCGTTACTTCTGTTCCTTCGGTACGCAGACTCACAGAAGGCGCCTTCTCCGGAGGAATGCCCCAACCAGTGCAAGAAATTGTCTCCGGTCTATCCGGCCACCACTCAAAGACGCCGGCGATTTCCTGATCAACAGAAAAGGGATCTTCAACAAGCCGCTGGTGCAGCTGTTCATCGAAGTCCTTTTTCTCAATAATATAGGACACCGTGATCCCATTGTCCGCCGCCACAACGTTTTCCAAAGTGAAGATTATCTCTTCATTTTCCACAGTCACACATTGAGCAAGCATATAGCCGGCGCCCTCTTCATTTTCTTGAATCCCTTGTCCAGGCAGCAGCTTGAACACCTGAGAAAAAGCAGCGGACACAGAATCTAACCCTGCGGCGTAAAGCGAGGCCAGCAGCACAGCGGCCGCCGCGAGAGGGATAACAACTTTCGGGATACAAACAGGGCGCGGATTCTTCAAGCCCGCTTTTCTATAGGCGGCTTGCTTAATACGCCGACGTTGGCCACCGCTGATTTTCATCTCGACAACGTCCCTGCTCTCTTGCAACATCTTATCCGTTTGTTCCACAGAAAGCGTGTCTAAAATCTCTATAATCTTTTCGTCCATACTTGCCTCCTTAGGCTACACATGAGAAATCGCCTGTTTCAGTTTCGCCAAAGCCCGGGACTTCTTTTTATCTACCGTATTCTCTTTAATGCCCAAAGCCTGGGCAATGGTTCTCGTGCTCTGTCCAAAATAGTACTTGCGGATCACAATTTGACTGTCCGGCCAGCCGAGCTCTTGGATCTCTTTCAGCAGAAGCAGGCTCAATTCTTTGTCGGCCACCGCTTCCTCAACATTATGCGGGGACGGAGCCACATCACAATCGCGGACATCCAGAGAAGTCAGAACATTGTTGGTTTTCCGCTGCTTGCGGTAGACATCAATGGCCCTGCGTTTTGCCAGAACGGCCAAATAGGCCTTCAGGGATCCTTTCGTCAGGTCAAGGCTCTCCCTCATACGATACATTTCATAGAAAACATCACTCACACATTCCTCGACATCCCGTTTGCCGCAGACCTCAGACAGTTTTCCGCGGACAATCGCGCAGACAAAAGCCATGTACCGGTTCATCAGCACCTCCAAGCCTCGTTCAGGGGACTGAACCAATAACTCACACAACTCTTCTTCGAGCAAGCGACCACCTTCTCATCCTTCATCTCATTCATTCATTATACAATTCGTAATGTCAGTCGAAAATCTGACACCGTGACAGGCTAGCTAGGAGAAGGGATTAGGAGAAGGGATTAGGGGTCAGGGGTTAGGGGTTAGGGGTTAGGGGTTAGGGGTTAGGGGTTAGGGGTTAGGGGTTAGGGTTGGTAACTATCAGCGGTGCTGATAGTTGGGAATTATTGCTATGAAAGTGTGTTTTGATTAAAGTTACTGAACTGATGGCAGTATTGGCCCCAGCGGACATTGGGGGAAGACTTCGCCTTCATTCCGGACTTTTGCCCTCATCTTCAAACTCCCAACTATCAGCAAAGCTGATAGTTACCATCCCTAACCCCTAACCCCTTCCCCCTAATCCCTTCTCCTGACCCCTAACCCCTAACCACTGATCCCTTCTCAATTATCAAAACACGGATTTGACATCATCGAACTGATTTGTCATAATTCGCTGTAGGCGAATTATTGAATTCGCTGTAGGCGAATTATTGAATTCACTGTAGGCGAATTATTGAATTCGCTGTAGGCGAATTATTGAATTCGCTGTGGGCCTTTATACTTAAAATCAATGCGAGGAGAGAACAACATGATTATTGGCATTCCTAAGGAAATCAAATCCTTCGAAAACAGGGTAGCCATCTTGCCGTCAGGGGTCAGAGCCTTTATTGACGCGGGGCATACGGTGCTTATCCAAAATAACGCCGGCGTGGGAAGCGGCTTCCCCAACGAGGAATACATTGAGGCCGGTGGACGCGTCGTGAATGCTCCTGAAGAGATTTACGAGGCCGCCGAGCTGATATATAAGGTCAAAGAACCCCTGGCGCCGGAATACCCGCTGCTGCGGGAGGGACAGATTGTGTTCACCTATCTTCACCTGGCTCCCGACCCGGAGCAGACTCAAGCTCTGCTTAGCGCCAAGGTTATTGGGATCGCTTATGAAACTGTCCAGCAAAAAAACGGTTCCCTGCCTCTGTTGTCGCCCATGAGCGAAATCGCGGGACGCATGTCGGTTCAAGTGGGCGCCTATCTTTTGCAGAAATCGAACCATGGCAGCGGCATTCTGTTGGGCGGCGTCCCCGGTGTCGCCCCGGGTCATGTGGTTATTCTTGGCGGCGGCAATGTGGGTATTAACGCCGCGCAAATGGCCGTCGGTCTTGGTGCCCGTGTGACAATCCTGGATATATCCGTCGAGCGGTTGGCCCATATCCACAATGTGCTGTCCAGCCGGGTTGTTACCTTGGTCTCAAACAAGTACACCCTGGCGAAGGCTGTGGAAGACGCGGATCTTGTGGTGGGCGCTGTGCTGATTCCGGGCGCGAAGGCCCCCAAGCTCGTTACGGAAGAGATGATTAAGAAGATGCGCCCCGGTTCGGTTCTGGTCGATGTTTCCATTGATCAGGGCGGTTCCTTTGAAACCATGGATCGGCTGACCAATCATGAAAACCCCTATTTTGTGAAACATGGCATGGTTCACTATTCCGTTCCCAACATGCCCGGAGCGGTTCCCAGAACGTCTACTTTTGCCCTGTCCAATGTGACCTTACCCTACGCGCTGGATATTGCCAACAAAGGCGCTGAAAGAGCTATGGCTGAAGACCCCTCGCTGATGCTGGGTCTGAATGTGTACAAGGGGAAACTGACCCATTCGGCGGTGGCCATGGCCCAGGATCTTGATTGTGAACCGGTATCTTTCGGCAAAACCTCTTCATAAAATCGTTGAAGCGCCCGAACGCGCCTTCGGTTCCGCTTTTTCTTAACCAATACCATCAAGACCGCTCATGGTTAATCGCCTTGATCATGAGCGGTCTTGTTATTGTTATGCCGCACGATTCTTAACCCAACTTTCGAAACCGAAAGTTGGGTTAAATATTATTTGATGAGCAGGAGATACTAGAAAAATCATACTACGGAGGTTTAAGCATGAACAAGAGCTTCGCTCTTAAGGCGGCAGCAACACTCGTACCCGCGCTCATACTAGCGCTTGTTCTGATATCCTCATCAGCACAGCCGGCTGTTTCGCTTTCGAGCCATGATGATTACAGCAAGACTATTCTTGCAGCCTCCACAGGGCAGACCATCTATCTGAAAGGAAGCGGCGGCAATTTTTCAACAACGACTTGGCGCAACATTTTTTCATTAGGCACGACAGCCGGCGGTGATCCGTCGGCATGGCATATAGTCTATACAGGCAGTCATCCGGCGGAGATAAGCGCTATGCAACTAACCTTCACCAACGGTGAAAGGTTTCTCTGGTCCCCTTCAATGGGTTTCTCAACCAATTTGGCCGGCAACAACCCCGGATGGGTCATCACTGCGCCGCCCGATTGGGAATTAGCCTATATAAACAGCGGCAACAACAACGTGAGCGGGTGCTTTGTCGTCACAAGTGAACTCGGCAACATCCAATTCAACGTCGGCGGATTCCATAGAGGTTCATTCCCAGGGCCTGGTGCGGAGCCCCCTCCTACGGAAGAGCCTCCTCCCACGGAAGAGCCTCCTCCCACCGAAGAGCCTCCCCCCACGGAAGAGCCTCCTCCCACCGAAGAGCCTCCCCCGGCAGAGAACTCTCCCTCTGCCGTGACCATCGGATTCATTGGCTACTATTTGCATGATGGCGTTGTTATGAATTCCTCGATCTATTGGCAAGAACTCCATGAAGGCGAATGGATTGATTGGAGCTCGGTTGCTAACGCGTATGCCATTTGGGCCTCGCAGAACGGCTTTCCTCTTCCCGATCCTTCTAAAGGCTGGATTACAAGCGGCGCGGCTTCTCTGAGTTTTTCCGGCCCAAAACCGAATATTGGCTACGCTGATTTTGCCGAGGGACAAACCGAGTCATACTATGACGCCTATTATATGGATCCCGGCTATGATCGCCCCGGTGACAACGGCGGGACAGAAGGCTCCCTCCCCAATCCTCCTCCGGAAGAACCAACGGATGCCGGCGATAAGGGTAAGCCCTTCACCGAACCTCCCTCTGAATACCCTCCGGGCTATACGTCTGTGACGGCGACGGATGGCGTGACAACCGTCTGGGATCCCAACGGAACCATGATGGGGCAGTGGATCATGGATGATGACGGGTGGCGGTATTATGGCGATCCAAACACGACTCAGCTCCTTCCCCAAGGAGACGATTCCTTTGAAATTGTTGATCCCGATGGCACTTTGACAGGTTTATGGAACAGAAACAACGATGATGTCTGGTTCTTAGAGGAAAACAAACCCTCTTTGGCGCCTTGGCTCACCGCCTTAGGCTTCCTTCTTCCTCTCGCCGGTCTGGCCGGTTATTTTCTCCTGATTCGCCGCCGATACGTGACCAGGGAAGAGTTTGTCCGAATGATCATCGAAGACGTTTCATTTTCGGAGGTGGCAGCCTTCTTGGACTCAGAGGAAGCTTTCTCAGAGGACGCCGCTTTCTTTCAGGAAATCGTGCCCTATGAGGATGTTCCCAAAGACGCCCTTTATTATGATTCTGTTATGTTCGCAAAGAAAAACGGCTTGCTGATCAAGTTCCAAGACAGCGAATTCAAGCCTCATGCCGCCATAACCCGCGAAGAAATGGCCGGTATAATCGCCGCGGCTGCGCGTAACGCCAAAATCCCGGCAGACTCTGACGCGATGAACATAGGCGCCGTTTTAAAAGACTATGAAAATATAGGCGCCTCGTTTAGAGACGATGTTGCCCTTGTTGTGCACTTGGAACTTATCGACAAGGATAACGATATTTTTAGACCGGCAGGTTTTTCCACAAGGAAACAGGCCGCGTCAACACTTGTTCGCCTGCGGCGGCTGATTTCCCACAGGAAAACAAAGGGTTAATTATCATTAATTTATTGTTGAAATATACGCTCTTTTATCGTATGCTTACACCATCATCTAAGAGCCGATTTTCTTATCCCGTTTTCTGTATCAGCCCAAATTTTGTTGGCTTAATTGGATTCATGCGCGGTCTTACGCGCGCGATTCGTCAGGAGGACAGACACCATGAACAAGGGAATACTTTCACTCATCATATTCGTACTTTTAGCAGGTCTTTGTGTCGCTGCTTCTTCTCATGAGTTATCCGCCATGCCAAAAACCACCTTTTCTCTTTCCTGCAATCCAGAAGAAAACACGACTGTGGTTTTGCAGGGCAAAACCCTTGTTATGCGTAATTTTTCGCAATCAAATGATTTCGATTATATTATTATCAAACTGACCGGCAATCAAGGCTTCCTGTCCGTCAAAAAAAGCAAGAACGCCAGAAAAGATACCTATGATGTAAAATTTCGTTTGCACGATATCCCCAACGGCACGTATGCTGTGGAAGTCTACCACGCATCCCAAAAATACGCGTCCTATACCGGCTATACCCCCGGGCAAACTATGCAAATCAAGGTTCACGATTCCTTTATTGAATTTATCGAGCCGCTCACCTTTGCCAGGAATAAAGCGGTTTTTGACGCCAACACAAGTGATATGGACACGCTAAGGTTTTATTTACAGCCTTCATCAAAAGTTGAAAGCGATGATCCGTCTATTGTTGAACAAGCCGGCGCCATCACAGCAGGAGCCTTCTCAGATTACAGCAAAGCGAAGGCCATCCATGACTGGGTCGCTCAAAGCATTTGGTACGATTTTGACGAACTGGACAGCGGTGTTTACCTCGACAAAACAGCCCGGGAAACCTTGGTTTCTCAGACAGGCGTTTGCGTGGACTATGCTTCCCTTACCGCCGCCCTGCTCCGCGCCGTCGGTATTCCGGCAAAACTCGTAACAGGATATGTTTTAGACACCGCCGCTCAGGAAATCTGGACACAAACCCTCATCGACGGTAATAAAAGCAATCATGTGTGGAACGAAGCCTATATAGAGGGCAGATGGATTGTTATTGATACCTCCTACGATTCCAACAACGCTTTTGTCAACGGGCGTTTCTCAACCGGCACCGGCTTGAAAAACAGCAGGTACTTTGATATTTCCATAGACCTTCTCTCAGTTGATCGCTATATCTTGCAGAAACATTTGGATCCGCTGAGATTGAGGTAACCCTATTCTCTCCACATATTTTCTCATCATATTTTCTCGCCAATTTTTACATTGCGCCTCGATTCCTTCCGGCAAATTGCTCACCGGCGGCGGTCATTGAGAAACACTCCCAGACTCCTCAGTCGATATTCACCACGGCAACCTCTCTGCCTTCAAATAATTTATCCAAATTAATCATTCTGCCGGTAGAAATATATTTGGCCAGCCCTTGCAGGAAAAACACCAGCCCGTCAGAACCGCTTCTTTCCGTTTGGATCACAACGATTTCTTTGCCTCTTAAAATACCGGACACCAGCTTAATCATCGCGCCTCCCGGCCCCGCCTCAACAAAGACCGCCCCGCCTTCGTCACGCATCTTGAGCACTTCTTCCGTAAAAAGTACCGGGCTGACAAGGTGAGACGCCAGCCGTTCCTTGATCTCGCCGGGCGTCTGGGGATAGACCTTGGCATCCGTATTGGACCAGACAGGCCGATCCGGGGTTTGGAAAGCCACATCCTTCAAGGCGGCGGCAAATTTCTTATCCGCCTCCAACAGCAACGGGCTGTGAAAAGCACAGGCGACATTCAGTTCTTGACAGGCTGCCCCTGCTTCTTTGGCTTTCTTGAGAAACGCCGCCATGCCGGCGGTGGTTCCCGCAACCACTGTCTGTCTTGGCCCGTTGTAATTCACGGCCCAAACCGCTTCCTCCCCGTCCAGCAAATCCGCGAGGACTTCCGCTTTCGCCAGCACCGCGGCCATGCGGCCCGGATCATCCCCCACCGCATCAAGAATCGCTTCCGCCCTGGCGCGGCTTAACATTACCAAATTCTCCGCGTCAAAGGCCCCTGTGAAACACAAAGCCGGCAACTCCCCATAACTGTGCCCGGCCACCATATCGGGCTCCACGCCAAAATATCGCCAAAGCTCCGCGACAGCCAGATCAACAATACCCAAAAGGGGCTGGGCGTTGCGTGTATCCATCATCTTATCGCGCTGGGCTTGTTTTTCCTTGTCTTCTATAGCCGCCTGCGGGAAGAGGATGCTTTCGTATTCGGGCCATTCGTCTAACACCTTACGCAGACGGGGAAACGCCAGAAAAAGATCCGCCGCCATATTCACGCGTTGGCTGCCCTGACCCGAAAACACAAAAGCCACTTTTCCGGGAACAGGGTTCAGCGTGTATATGTCTTCCGTGTTGATACCTTCGCCCAAGCACACTTTGTCTATGCAGGCAAGAAGCTTGTCCCAGGTTCCCGCGACAAGGACGTATTGGATAGGGCGTCCGTCGCATTTCCGAACCAGGCTATAAGCAATATCTGCTAACCGCCGCTCATTATTGTCCGCCGGCCGTTCTTTGATCTTTGCCATGAGCCCTTGCGCTTCTTCCGGCGTTTCTCCCGGAAAGACAAAAAGTTCGGCAGGCCAAACTTGCTTCGGTGTCGGTGTCGCCAGTGGATTTCCTAATTGAGCAAGCGCGCGTTTCGCGCTGCTTTTTGCATGAATACTGCCCTTTTCAATCGCGTCACCCAGAGCAGGCACAGCCCCTTTATAAGAGTGGAAAACAAAAATATCAGGAAGCCCCTGCTCAACATACATATTGCCTGATCTTAGCAAAGGAATAAGCAGGCCAAGCTGTTCTACAGGCATTAGATAACATGCTTTTAGCGCGGTCTGATAATATTCATCCTCATCATCAATGTTAATGAGCGCGTCAAGAAATTGCCTGGCCGTTTCAACATTCTGCTTCTTTTCTTCGGCAAGTTGATTCTGAGCAGGGTAATCGCAATCACCCAATTGAGGATTGTATAAATCCTTAACAGCCCCTTTCTTTGCTCGTTCAAGGAACCGAGGAATGCTGCGGAACAGAGGCGCGTATCTGGGTTCATCGTGGGACAGAACCATAACTTTGCCGCGCAACGAACCAGAAACATAGGCCCCCCCATAATTGTTGTTGCTGTCACACCAAAGCAGACAAACATCCAGTATATACTCTTTCATGTATTGCATCTTTTCGAAATCTTCTTTCGAAATAGGCTGAATCGACAACTTTCTGCCTTCATCAGTTTGAGAGAATTCATAAAAGTCACATATCGCCCTCTGATCATGCTGTGAAAAGCCGTACTCATCAAAACCCATTTCCTTGTAGTAATCCATTCCTATGCGAAGCATTTTTCTTCTCCTTTTGGGACACTAGTTTGTTTGACGAGGCCGGTCTTCTGAGCGAATATAGCGATACCAATAAAAAGGAATAACAAAAATATTAAACACGCACAAACTAACAGCCCATCCGTCTCTTTTGTTTTTTGCCGCATGGATCATGTACACCACCATGAGAACAAGGGTTGTTACAACTGAAATCAGCGCGATCCCTAAAATAACGACCACAAGCGCTATCATTCCCGCTGTTTCTTCCATTGCCGCTCCCTCCGACTCCAGCCACAGAGCGGAAATCATTGATCCCATCACTCCCAAAGATGAGCCAATGCTTAGAATCCCGCTAATAATCCTTTTCATAAACTTCAATTCGCCTTCCTCTCAATATAGAATCTGACAGTCTTTTCCGATCGCTTTCTGCAGAAAATCCGCCGCCTCTTGAAGATCACGTCGCTTATGTTGCTGCCGTATAACCCCAGCACAGCCAGATCCTGTGCTTTTCTTATCATATCAATCATATCATAGAATTCCTTCTTTGTGTAGAATTCGACAACCCTTACATAAGGATTTCATGTTGCGTGTGGGAGCCCCGAACAGGGCGACATTTACTGTTGCAGGAGGCACGAGGAGCGGGTTGGCACCCGGGCGCACCTCCAAAAACCCGCTGAATTATGGCGGGCTTTCCTGTGAATCGTCTGGCTAATCCTGATCCTCGATTAAAATCGTGTAAAGATTTCTGGTCTGTTTTGCATCGGGCTGATATCCTTCAGCCAATCAAGAGCAGACGACGCAGGCGGGCTGGTTGCCCGTCAAGGAGGATAACGCAGCCAGATGTGAAACAGACCGGAAAGATTGCACGATTATAATCGAGGATTAGGATAAAGACAAATTGGAGTATCCTGTTCCCCAACCCGCTCCTCGTGCCTCGACGATATGAGGTCGTGTGCGGTCTTTTGTGGCCCCTGAATTTGGCTTGTTTGTAAGAGCTACATGGCCTGGCGCCGCCTGCAGATTCTATTAACAGCGGTCAGAAACCAATCAACTTCGGCTTTGTTGTTGTAGATACCGAAGCTGACGCGCACCATGCCTTCGGGGGGATAACACCTTGCGCTTGCATAATCCTGCCCCCGCTCTGATCGCGTCAAACGGCCCACATAGGGATGAGCGCAAAAGGCGGCATGGCGAACGGCGATGCCGTAACGATCCGCCAGAAAGCCGGCCAAATCTTTATTTTTTAGACCCCTTATGTTGAAGGTAACGATACCGACTCTGTCGGCAATTTCCTCATTATCTCCATAAAGGATAACCCCCGGTATTGTTTTTAGCCCCTCCAACGTCCTCTTTAAAAGCGCCTGCTCATGTTCACGGATATAATCGAATCCGATATGTTTAAGGATTTGCACGGCTTTGAGCATACCTACCACGCTTGGGTAATTTGGCGACCCCAACTCATAGCGCTCGGGCGCCGGTAAATAGCGCACCTCGTTGTCACACACCGCTTCCACCATACCACCGCCATAGAATGGGGGCATATGTCTGTTAAGTTCCTCTGTAAGCCCAACCACCGCGCCGCCGCCGAAAGGTGAATACATTTTGTGCGCCGAGAAAACGAAGTAGTCAATATTTTCTTCCGGCGTTTGTCCCAGCATACAGAACTCCCGATGAGCAACAATCTGGGCGCCGTCAACAATGATCTTCGCGCCGTAGCGATGAGCGAGCTTGGCAATGGTATGCACGTCATTCACATAACCCGTAACATTTGAGGCGGCTGTGACCGAGACATACTTAACCCGGCCGCGCCATTTTCTCAGAATGCGCTCGATATCATGAATCACAAGACGCCCCTTGGCGTCCACTTCGGCATATTCTGTTCCGGCTCGTTCGCGCCAAGGCAAGTCGTTGGCGTGATGCTCCATGCGCGTGGTGAGAACAATGTCTTTAGGGCTTGTGATGAGGGCGGAAGCAAGCTTATTGATGCCATCCGTTGTGTTGTTGGTGTAGAAAACTGTATATATGTCGCTGTTTGCCCCCACGAAATCCTTGATTCTCTCACGCCCATTATCATAAACCCTGCTTGAATGCTCGGACATCTGTCCTCTGCCGCGGCCGATGGATCCATAGTATGTGAGCTGCCACTCTATTTCTTCTACAACTCTTTTGAAAGGCGGCGTGGTCGCGGCGTTGTCGAAATTAATGGCGGGGATCATCTTATTATTGTCAAGCTTAACAAGCACGTCCAGTCCGAATATCATATCGCGGATAGAATGGCCCGGGAAACTTATGCTGTCGTACATGACAGATTCCTCCTAATTGGTTCAGCCAAAACAGCACCAGCACCATTGATATTCGCGAATGGCAATTACTGGATTACAGTTATTATATTCAGCTCTGCCAATACCGGCTACCACGGCCCAAATATTCTTATCCCGATCCTCCGTGAATGACGAAAATACCAATATCTTTGGGATTGGGTAAATAAACCGGGAAATCGTCCCGCCCGGTATGTTCGGCCTTTTCGCGCATGAAATCATTGACTTCTCTGTCAGTGGCTCCAGGCGCGTTGTAAAGGACAAACTGCTCGGCCTCCCGCCAGGAGCGCAGAGGCTGGCCAAATTCTATGGTGTCGGCAACCAGTTCGTAACGATACCCCTGATCTGAAAGTTCCTGTTGTACGGTGGCAATGGTCTCTTTGACGGTCCGGCGGTGGTTACCGGGATAGAGGTTCCCCCTGTTCTCAGCGTTGACGATCCGGATGAGTTTGCGGCGGCAAAACCGGAGATATTCGCCCATTCCGCTCCCGGCACCCCCGAAGAAACTCATGATCATCACGTCGAAAGGGTTATTCAGCTCTGTCGCGTTCGCACGACGGGCGCAAAAATTCTGAAGCCCCAAAAGACCCGCGTCCTGCTGAAGCTTCGCAACCACACGCTCGTCGATATCAATGGCGGTGAGGGCCGATACATGAGGAGCAATCTCCAGGTCAAGCCGGCCAAGCCCGCATCCAACGTCACAAAGCGTGTCGCTTTCCTCAAGATACGGCACAATTCGTGTAGCTAAATGTTGATGGAATCCGGTATAGGCGCTGGCATCCAAATACCATTGGATACTCTGCTCAGTCCACAGAAAGCGCATTGGTTTCACCTCACCTTCTTCTCCCGTTATAGTTCTAATTAGCTATCGGAGGGGAAAAACATATCCCTCTTTTCGAGACACGAGGAAGCCGCGCGGTATAACACGCGGCGGCTATTCCCGAGAAAAATACGATAACACTGCTTATCGCGGCAATTCTAAATGAGTTAAAGAGCGGCTACTGTCCATACCCTCTTCTTCGACTATGGCTTGGAGAAACCGACTTTTTCAAATACCGCCATGGCCTCGCCGGTGGCCAGATAATCCAAAAACTTCTGGGCGGTTTCCTGATTTTTGCCCGTTTTCAGAACGGCGGCGGGATAGATAACCTGGCCGCACATTTCAGTCGTAGCATAATCCACAACTGTGAGCTTTGCGCTGAACGCGTCCGTACAATAGATGACGCCGCAATCTACGCTGGCTTCAGATACTTGCGTCGTGACTTCCTTGACATTGGAACCATAGGTTATTTTACCCGAAGTAGCAAGCGTCTGCTCATTCAATTGGAAGTATTCCAGGATTTTTTGCGTGTATTGGCCAACCGGCACGTCGCTGTTTCCCATGGCCATTAAAATATTTCCATTGGAAAGCGCGTCTTTCAGACCATTGAAACTGTTAATGTTTTTCGGATTATTCTCCGGAACCACCAGGGTAACACGGTTTTCCAGCAGGTTTATCCGCGTAGTGTCTTTAACAAAATCCAGCTTCTCGGTGTTCACCGTCTCAGAGGCTGTGATATCAAGCTGATCCATCTGTTTTTGACCGGCCGAAATGAACAGGTCACATTCTGCGCCTTCCTGAATCTGGGTTTTCAGTGTGCCGGATGAATCAAAGGTGAAAACCAGCTTGACATTGGGTTCAACTATGGCGTACAGGTCGGCAATTTCTTCAAGGGTTTCCGTCATGGACGCCGCTGCGGAAATAAACAGTTCGGTTTGTCCGGCGCTTTTGTCGTCAGAGTTGTCGCAGGCTGTTACAGCGAACGCCATAACCAGCACAAGCGCCATTGTAATCATTTTCTTCATTGTCATCTTCCTTTCTTCTGGCTTCTCTTCTCGTAAACCCCTCTTTCCTTCCCATGAAATCATACCCGAACATCGAGCAAATTCCAGAAGCGGTAAAAGCGTCTGGGGGCTTAACGAGAATCCCCATCCCGATATCTCTTTCTGAGCATATCGGCAACATGACCATATCATATCCCTGACACCATGTCAATACCTTTTGTGCAACCTGTTGTTATTCGTCTGTGATAATGTCACAGTATAACTCTTCTGAGATAATGTCACTATGAAGAAGGAGTATGTGACATTGACAAAAGCAGAATTAAAATCTGAAACTTCGCACATAAGAAACCCTGTCTGAGCCTTGATGATCTAACACAGTGAGCACATCGAAAACACAAACGGCCTACGCGGCAATCCCCAGGCATGACGCCAGGCATGTCCGAATGTTGGGAGGCAAAGCGTCAATGAACCTGTTTGTGATTTCCTCCATCTTCTCCTCGGCTAATCCCAGATCATTGAGAGT
>Ga0082212_10004009_pt1 | contig 20627 bp, 17 predicted proteins | sample TergutNt197P3_FD_71548 | JGI IMG/M metagenome (GOLD analysis project Ga0082212, IMG submission 71548) | Neocapritermes taracua P3 segment gut microbial communities from Petit-Saut dam, French Guiana - Nt197 P3 | ecosystem: Host-associated > Arthropoda: Insects > Digestive system > Gut ... | reverse complement strand
GGCGGTGGGCGATGGTTAACCTGTGAAGACCCCTCACAACCCTGCACTTCCGGCAGCATACGCCGTTAAGTGCCACTTCGTTTCCGAAATTCAGTTTTCACCGGGCAGTCTATCATGCACCACGTCAGAAAGCGTCAGTAAAAGTGATGACATGTGTCAAAAAAATATGTACGCACCCGGGTGTTTGTGGTAAAATTGGTCTATCGAATTTTCAGAAACACACTCAATGACGGCGAAAAATTGGGAAAACAGTACAATGATGCGCACGGTGCGGTGCCAACAGGCGGATGCCGTTCCGATTTGGTTGATGCGGCAAGCCGGTCGCTACATGCCGGAGTATCAACGTATCCGCGACAGAGTATCGTTCCTCGAACTTTGCAAACGACCGGAACTCGCCGCCGAAGTGATGCTAACCGCCGTCAAGCGTCTCGGTGTCGATGCAGCGATCCTCTTTTCCGATATTCTGCTCATTCTCCAACCAATGGGATTCCAACTGGAATTCACTCCCGACGGCGGACCCAAAATCGGCAATCCCATTCGCCAACCCAACGATGTGGACGGCGTGCTGGAATTGACCAGTGTTGAACCACTGCACTTCGTGATGGATGCCGTCCGCTACACGCGGGAAGGCTTGGACGGTACGAAGCCGCTCATCGGTTTTGCCGGTGCCCCTTTTACGCTGGCTTCCTATACGATTGAAGGAGGAGGAAGCAAAAATTTTCAGCAGGTGAAAGCCTTTATGCACCTTTATCCGCAAAAATGGCACGATTTGATGCGTCGGCTTGCCGTTTCGACGGCGAGGTATCTCAATGGACAAATTGAGGCAGGAGTGCAAATCGTTCAAATTTTCGACAGTTGGGTTGGCAGTGTTTCCGAGGAAGATTACAAAAAATATGTGTTTCCCTATTCTCAAATGTTGATCGACTTAATTTTGCCCGGAACGCCGATCATTCATTTTGCGCCGGGCAATCCGATGTTGTTGCCGAGCGTTTGTGAGGCGGGAGGGCATGTGATCGGCGTTGACTGGCGTGTTTCGCTGGACAAGGCGTGGGACATGATCGGACGCGGCCGAGCCATTCAAGGCAATCTTGATCCGGCAATTTTGCTGACGGACACGGAAACGATTCGCCGCCACGCACAGCACATTCTTCGGCTTGCGGATCGCCATCCCGGTTTTGTTTTCAATTTGGGACACGGCATTACGCCGCAAACGCCCGTCGAAAACGTCATCGCTCTAGTGGACATTGTCCATGAACTCGGACAAATTCGGTAACGATGGCAAGATTGCACCGATTGTTGAAGGCGTAGCAGTAGCAATTGTGCAAGTTCGTTTTTTTTATCCCCCCGCCCCCGGTCAGGTCCAGGGAAGACTCCGGTCAAAAATCTAGCCGGAATTTTTTTTACATCAACTCTCTGGATTCCTGCCTGCGCAAGAATGACGGCATAGGTCATTGTTCATATCCAACATATTGACAACCCAAATACTCAATGTTATAACGGACTGGACATTATCGGTGGATAATGACGACACTTACAAGAAAGGAAAGAACGATTCCATGAAAAAATTTATCTGTTCCGTCTGCGGTTATGTTCACGAAGGAGAAAACGCTCCCGAAAAATGTCCGACGTGCAAAGCACCTGCCAATAAATTCAGCGAGCAGTCCTCTACAGGATTGGCGTTCGCCGACGAACATCGAATCGGTGTTGCTAAAGGCATCGATCCGGGCATTGTGGAAGGATTGCGTCAGCATTTTATGGGAGAATGTACCGAAGTCGGAATGTATCTTGCCATGAGCCGGCAGGCAGATCGGGAAGGTTATCCAGAAGTGGCAGAAGCCTATAAGCGGATAGCGTGGGAAGAAGCCGAACATGCGGCGAAGTTTGCAGAACTTCTCGGCGAAGTTGTCGATGTGTCCACGAAGAAAAATCTTGAAATGCGCGTTCTTGCGGAACACGGTGCCACCCAAGGAAAAAAAGACATCGCCACAAAAGCCAAGGAACTTAATCTGGATGCGATCCACGACACCGTGCATGAAATGTGCAAAGATGAAGCACGCCACGGCAAGGCATTTCAAGGCTTGTTACAGCGGTACTTTGGGTAAGGGGCAATGCGGCACTCGTTTTTTATGGAATGGAACAATGTGCACAACATGGATTGTATAGCCGGTATGCAGCAGATCGAGACCGGTTCGGTTGATCTTGTCTTTACCGATCCACCGTTCAACATCGGCTATTCCTACGACGTTTACCATGATAAACGGGACGACAACGAATACCTGCGTTGGTCGAAAACATGGATGAGCGAAGTGTGCCGCCTATTAAAACCGGACGGGACGTTTTGGCTTGCCATCGGCGATGAGTTTGCCGCCGAACTGAAAGTCTGTGCCACCCGCGAACTGGGCTTAACCTGCCGAAGTTGGGTCGTCTGGTACTACACCTTCGGCGTAAACTGCACCAAAAAGTTTACCCGATCCCACGTTCACCTGTTTCACTTCGTCAAAAACCCAAATAAGTTTACGTTCAATGACGAAACTATTCGTGTTCCGAGTGCCCGGCAACTGATTTATAACGATAAACGAGCCAATCCGAAGGGTCGGTTGCCCGACGACACTTGGATTTTGCGCCCCCAGGAACTCAAAGAGGAATTCGGCTTCGACAAGGATACGTGGCATGTTTCCCGCGTGTGCGGCACCTACAAGGAGCGGCAGGGTTGGCACGGTTGCCAAATGCCGGAGGCGATTCTTGAGCGGATCATCTCGGTTTCCTCGAACGAAAACGAAAAGGTGCTTGATCCTTTTCTCGGCAGCGGCACCACCGTCGCGGCGGCAAAAAAACTGAATCGGCAGTTTATGGGATTTGAAATTTCACCGGAATACTGGGAACAGTGCCGAAAAAGACTTGATCAGACTGCACAAAATTTGATTGGGTAGATTTTTTTTGGAATGATTTCCCGTGACGGGCGTTCTCTTTATAGAGTGCCGTTCACGAAACAACAATGGGGTCAAAGCAGTCGTTTCTTTCTGCCGAGGAACTCGTCGGGATCGTGGACAAGCGGTTTCCGGCACTGGTGCTCTACGCCCGGAGTTGGAATATCAATGCTGCCGAAGACCTCGTGCAGGAAGCGTTGATGAAGTTGGTGAAACAACCGAAACGTCCGGTAAACCCAGAGGCGTGGCTTTGCAAGACGATCCGCAATGCGGCGGTTAGTCGGCATCGGAAGTCGGAACGGCAAAAAAAGCATGAAACCGAAGCCGCAAGGCAGAAACCGGATTGGTTCGTTCCCGGCGATTCCTTGCTGGCAAAAGAAGCGGCGGAAAAACTTGCCGAACTGTCTGCCGAGCGGCGGGAAATTGTCGTTCTGCGGATTTGGAACCAACTTTCGTTTGACGAAATTGCCGAACTTGTCGGCATGCCGAAGACGAACGTGTTTCGGAAGTATTCAGAGGCGTTGGCGGAGTTGAGGAGGCGATTGACGTAATCAGTGTTTAACCCCTTTGTGAACTTTGTGATTTCTTTGTGTCCTTCGTGGTAAAATTTAACCACAAAGGGCACAAAGATTGCACAAAGGACACGGAGACAACCCCAAAATGCAAACCCAACAATTTACCACAACTTTACCGCCGGAACTATCGGCACTGGAAGCATCGCTGGCTTCATTGGAGCCGCAGATGTTGCCCGGCAGTACCGATGCCGTCAAGTTGAACGCCCTAATGCGGTTGTTTGAAACACCGCCGCCGCTGACCGGAGAACAACTGATCGAAACGATTGTCAAGACCGGCGATCAGGAGATCACATTGTCGCTTCGGGAGTATGTCAAATCGGCACGTCTCGTTGCCGGCTTGTACGGCACGGCAATCGGCGTGTTCGTCGGTCTGCTGCTCGGCATCGGATTGATGTTGCTGATAGTCAAACCGGCGGTAGCGGTACGTGAAGTGCATCATGTGCCGTATTTTATCGGCGATGTGATGAGGGAACGGTAGAAGACAGCAGTAGAGAGTTAACAGAGCCGCAATCGTGAGATTGCGCAAAACCGAAAAACAATAGCCCCAACGGGGCATAAGACCTAGCCCAGGGCAAGCGGTAGTCCGCGCCGCCCTGGGTATCGAAACCCATACAAAATTTAGCCGCCCCAACGGGGCAAGAGAATGGTCGATTGTTTTCTCTTGCCCTTACAGGGCGGCTGGTTGGTAGGGAACATTCAATACCCAGGGCGTTGCCCTGGGCTAGGTCTTATGCCCTTGCAGGGCGACGAAATATCAACCCCTAACCCAAAAAAACCAATGCCACAAGCCCAAGAAGTTATCGAATCTGCCGTGAAGAATCAACCCAAAAAGCGCGGTTGCTCTCGCGGATGTCTCATTACCGTCCTCGTTCTTGCCTTGCCGTTCGCATGGTTCAACATTCCGGCAACGCTACGAATCTCGAAGGAAACCACCTACTTTCTCGAACCGCTCACCGCCGATGGACAAATCGACTACTTCAAGGCACTCGAACTGCGAAACTATCCGCCGGAGATGAAAACCGACGACAATGGATACCGCATCTTCGTGCGGCAATTCGGCGATCTCCGGGAAAGAGAGAGCAAAAGCCGTCCTGAAGACAGGGAGTTTTATCGGCTCCAAAAATACGAAAAACTCGGTCTTGATCCGACCATCCCGCCGACGCTAACGCTTCCCGAATTGCCCCAAGAAGTCTATGAAAATTTCTATGCCGCCAACAATGAAAACCCGGATGCAGCCGAAGTACCGGTTAAATACCAAGAGACGGCTATCGGGAAAACATGTCCCTGGACGCTCGAAGACTATCCGATGTTTGCCGATTGGGTGAACCAAATCGACGAACCGCTCGATGCCATTGCCGAAGCCATCCGTAAGCCGGTCTTCTTTTTTCCCTATTTGCAAACTCACGAGTCGGCTCAATCGGGACAGCCGATGTGCTTGCTCTGGATGCTCTTGCCGGATGTTCAATTATCCCGCGGGATTGCCCGGATTTTTTCGGCAAGAGCAACGTATCGAATTGGTCAAGGTGACATTGATGGTGCCATCGAAGACAAACTCACGCTTCATCGGTTTGGACGGCTCATGTCTCAAAAAAGTTGTATGGTGCAACACCTTGTCGGATTAGCGATAGAGGGGACGGCGGCGGCAATTCCTGTCGGTGCGAATCCCGAACATCCGCTCACGGTACAGCAAATACAACGTATTGTCGAGGGGCTCGATGCGTTGCCCCCACGTCCCGCATTGGAGGACGCATATGAATGGGAACGGTGTATAGCATTGAGTAGCCTGCAAGCAATCGCCCGGAATCAGATTGCATTGTCTTACATTGCCAGCCTCGATTTTTACGCGAATCCTCCCAATACAGATTGGTACACTGTTTTTCTCCATTCAAGCAACTTGAATATCGCTTATCGCCAAGTGAACGAGGCTTTCGACGCAATGCTGGCATTACCGTCGGACGAGTTTGAAACGAAAATGAACACGATAGCGCAGTGGACTACGTCGTGGGACACGATTCCGAAGTTACTGACTGCCAATGGTCGAGGAATGATCGCCGGTGACTTGCTCGTTGCCATGCTTATTCCGGCAGCGAGGGTATTTGAGGAGGCGACACAGCGTTCGCGATGTGCCGAAAACATGCAACGGCTAACGCTTGCCTTGCTCCTGTACGAAAAGGAACACGGTGCCTTGCCGGACGGCGATTGGCGGGAGGCATTAAAGACGGTAGACGGCAGACAGCAGACGGCAGCAAATTTTCGTTGTCCGTCTTGTCGTGATCTCGCAGAAAACGAGACGACGTATGTCATGATCGGCGATGTACCGGATTCGGTGTCGTCGCCGAACCAGATTTTGATTGCCGAAGTATTGCAACCGCAGAAATTCGGCGAAGGAGACGGTCGCTTGCCGTTTGAAAAGGCAACGTTTTGGTACCGAGGGATAGCGAGACCGAGAGAACTGCACCCGAAAGATTTCGACGGTCTCGGCAGTTACCATGCGGGCGGGTGCAACGTCGGATTTCGCAACGGAGCGGTACGATTCATTGCGAAAACGATCAAACCGGAAGAATTACAGAAACTTCTCGACGGTACAGCAGCGGAATTGCCGTGAATGAAGAAACGTTATTCCTCCTCGTCCGTTTCCGGTTCGAGGGCGAGCCAGCGGACGAGTCGGCACACGACGGGTCGCCGCGACTCGTGAACGTTTTGACGTACCGTTACCGCAAGTTCCACCAAGTAATCGTGATTGTCGATGTAATTGACTTCCAGCGAGTAAAGCCACCGTGCATCGGCGGCATGCGTATCCTGCACGATGTCCGCTTGATTGCTGTATCCTGACCCCACTGGAACGTCAACTTCCGGTGTCATTTCGATAATGCCGAGCCTTACCTTTGCCAAAATGCTTTCTGCCAAGAGTTCTGCCTGAACGAGGTCGCGGGCAATTTGGGCATTTTGGAACGAAATGCGTGCCCACTCTCCGATCACTGCCACTGATCCGCCCAGCACTGCGAGCGCAAGGATGACTTCCAAGAGAGTCATTCCGGTGTGTCTGGGTGGCGTTGTGCCGTTCATGGGAATAGTATTTAATAAACGCTCTGTAAGGACAACGCATCTATGGGATACCCAACATGATAGCCGCTCTGTAGGGGCAAGGCAAGACAGCCAAAGAAGTTATCGGCAAGAAGCAGGTTGACAACGGCGGCGCAGCGGGTTTCTGCAACCACTGAGACAACTATTGAAAGTACACAAAATTTTCGCTCAGCCAATAGTTTTCATTGGTCATCCCAATTTTTATTGGGTTTTGCGTCTTTCTTCGGAACGTTTTCTCGTATTAAACGAAGGAGCGTGTCCGGTGTTACGATCCGTACGTTTTCGTCGTTCTCACGCAACCATGTGACCAATTTCTCAACGCTCTTGTAATTGTGCGACCATGCATGAACATTGATGAGCGTGTATCCCTCTATAGACAACGGATTCTTGCTGTACTGTGATATTCTGTATGCCATACTGTAAATATCGCGTTCTGCCTGTGCTTTGTCGTTGCCCGACCACAGTGTTTCTCTGACCGCAACGACTGGTTTACCGTTCGACCACCTCAAAAAACCTTTTCCGCCGACGTATCTGCCTCCGCATTTATACAGTACGCCGTCAATCTGATCATTTTCGGTGTAGGCATTCAAAACTCTTATATCCGGGGCAAGCGTGAACTCGTCCAGTATTTCCACACAGCGCATATTAGCGCGTGCCATATATTGAGCCGTCAATTTTGTAAACGCTTTCAAGTCGCTGAGTTTGCCGGCTTTTAGATATTCGTTGGGGTGGATATACCCTAAACCTGAAACTGCCGCTACAAACCGGTCAGTCGGAGCGGCTTGTTCAATCAAATAATCCATGACGCAGGGCGCAAAGTCGAGGAGCGTTGGGGCAAGCGACCAACCAAACGGTATCGCCGCTTCTTTACTGTGCGCAAACCTGTTTTTGTCGAGCGATTTGTGTCCCACAAGCCATTGGATATTATCACCATCGCTGTAGGTGAACGCAATATAATGTTTGCCCTTCTCGGCTTTTAGGCTACGGTCGACAGGTTCCTGTTGCCGATGCTCCTTAAGCGGGGTAGCCGACAGGAAAGATAAATTGCTCGCATGGTCTGATGCGATGGTTACAATTTGTCGTGCCGACGCCTCTCTCACGCCGATAACTTCATCGTGATGCCAACCGAGCAAAATTGCATTCGGTTCCAAAAAATCGAACACGGAAGGCAAATTGTCGGACAACGCAATGATGCACCTGTTTTTGATCCCGTAATCTCGAAGTGCATTGTTTGTCGATCGCTGGTTCAAAAACATTTTTCTGTTCAAACGCTTTCCGTGTTTATCAATAATTTCGCTAACGCTGCTGTAATTTGCAGCATCGTCAAGTTTCTTGAAGCCTCGCTCCGCCGCTTTTTCCTCGAGACTCGACGAAACCGGCAATGCATCCAACACGCCGGCAAGTGTTGCCGCATAGTTCATCGCTTCGGTTCCAGCCTGTTCATAGACAACGTATCCCGAAAAATGTTCTTTCAATAAATCGACGAGTTCCCAAGCATCGGAAACCTCGACGGTCTCAAAATGATATTCAGTCTTGATGTTTTTGAGCCAAAGCGCGGACGGTTCGCCCCCCTGGATATAAACGCACGCCTTTGTTCGTGATGTTATTCCCTGTATTGCCTGAACGAGGAGGACTTCCTCAGCACGACCGTTGTGATTCCAAAGATAGACGACATCCGCAAATTCACCGCCTGCTATGAAACTCCCGTGTTCACGCGGATTCTCTGACGTGGTCGAACATGAGAGTGTGCCGACAACAATCGCAAACAAACTGTAGAATACCAACAGACGTATATATTTCATGGTGTTCCCTTTGTGTCCTTGTAGTTCAGATTTTTTACCACAAAGGCACAAAAAACACAAGGATTTCACAAGGAAAAACGATACTTTTGCTCCCGTTTTTGGTAGAGCATTCTATTCCCAACTTCCAACAAACGACAGCCAACCGCCTTCTGTGGAGGCAAATTTCGGTACCAACTGTCCCTTACCTTCCCACTCTCCGCCCAGTTTGATCGGCTCCATTTCGTAACGTTTTTGCAATGCTTCCAATCGCCGCAATAGATATGACCGAATTACCGTTTGAGTGGTTGAAAGAGTGGTTCCGCTGTCCGGCTTGAATCCGGTGGGAAACGCTTCCGCTTCCGTTTGTTCCAAAAAGGTCTTTCCATTTTCCATTTTAATTCGGTATTCGACGGAAATCGTGAATGATCGGCTTGAATTATCCATAACTTGAATGCCGTCCAGTCGGACGACGACACGAATCTTGTTGTCCATAAACAACACATCGACAGGGGCTCTTTGAACGAATGATATTTCCGCGGGAGTCTCTTCCGGTTTTCGTTGCAAAAATTCCGGCGTTTCGCCCAAAAATTCACTCATCCGCTGGGAAAATTTTTCTTCGTCGAGAGATCGCCCCGCCAGTGCCGCCGCCAGCATATTGTTGAGTGCCGACTGGTGAACCTGCACTGCCAATCCATTCGCCGCCTGCAATGCCGGTGCCGGGATTGGAGCAGACGGTTGATAAGTGTTTCCCAATAGAATTGCCCAGTCAATCTGTTCGGCAGCACTCGACAAATTCCAGACTCGCGGGAACAGTCCTGCCTTGTTCATGGTGCTCCGAATGTTTTGGTACTTTGCATTGAGTTCGGCTATGTTTTGGTCTATTCGCTCATTCATCTGCACACTCATTCGTCTCTCTGCACGGCGAGCGGCTTCCGCTTGCGACTCTCCCTTTTTTTTGTCAATTTGACCTCGGGCTATCCTTGTAACGGCTGGACCTGCGTTGATTTTAACATCCGAAACTTCCGCTTTCAGATTTGCTTTCGCTTTTGCCGGTGTCGTTGTAACCGCATCGGCAGAGAAAACGATTTGTTTCTCGCCTCGCAGTGTTCCCGTCGTATGAGTTTTTAATGTAACCATCGACTGGCTGCCGTCGGTCATCGTCTCGACCACCGCATCCGCCAAAACCTTGATGGCGGCACGGTTTGGCGATGCAGCAAGTTCGGCATAACTGTTTCCTGAAAGCGTTCCGCTCCCGACGACTTTCGTTCCCAATATCGTTTCGTTGATCTCCAGCGTTTCTTCAATATCGTTCGTAAAACCGGCAACGACCAGATCGCTGCCGATTTGTAGGCGAACGTTGACTCCGGCGCAGGCAGCCCTTGTCAACTCGGCAAGCCGGGCAGCACGCGGCTCAACGAGGCTTACTGCATCGAGCCACATCACTGCTTCGGTAACAGTCACGAAATGGAGCGGATTGCGTCCCTCACTATACGAGTCGATGTAACCAGCAAGTTTGCCGCAAACGTCGATTAACCGCTCTTCATAATTGCCTCCGCTGAGTAACCGGGCAACGGTTTGGTAACGCCGCAGTGCCGTCCGCAGTCCCTCAAATACGACCCAACGGATTCCCTCTTTGTCGGAGTCAAAAACACTGTGAGCCGCTTCGAGAATTTCAGCATTGGGATTTTTGGTTCCGAGCGTCTTTCTCAATTCGCCGAGTTTGAACGTGGCACTCCAATCGCTTGCAGTTGCCCTGTCGAATTCGCGGGGCAGACGGCGTTGGAGGTCATTGACAGCATCGAGCAATAATTTTTGGCAACGATTCCGGTCGTTTTCCGCTATCTTACGCGGATTCGCTTTGACTTCGTCGGCAAGCCGCTGCAACTGCACTTTTGCGTCGGCAGGGGAAAGCGAAGCCGCAATAGGTTGCCGCGCGTTGGGTGTACGTTCAACTCTGCGGGACTGATTGCGAAAACTCTGACCGAAGAGCGTGAAATTTGATAAAACGAGAAGGAACAGGACGACAATGAACCGACATCGAAGTAGATGGGACATAACTCTTCACGGGTTGGGGGACTTTTATCCCTGAATTGAGCCTGCGGACGGCAACCGTGCCGCAGGGATGTTACAATGGTAGCAAAAATCACGATAATTACAATTAGGGAGGATGGGTAAATTGCGAATTTCTGGGAATTTGCCTCTCTCGCAAAGTTTGCCGACGCACGGCATCAATTTTGCTGATGAGCATCAAAACGGGTCAGTGGTTGCGTCTTGCAATCTGTGCGCAGGAAAAGTAGAATACGCCGCATGGGATTTTTTAACCGCATAAAACAGGGACTTGCGAAGACCGTTTCGATTTTGAATACGGATATTCGGGATATTTTCAAAACGTCGGGCAGGCTCGTCGATGATGATTTTCTGAACGAAATGTTTGAAATGTTCGTCAAAACCGACATGGGTGTGGCGGCGGCAAAGGAAATTACCGACGAAGTGCGGAAACAATTCCAAAGCCGGGTTGCCGAAATGCACGAAGTTTTGGAAGTGGTCAAGGAAAAACTCAAATCAACTATGGCACAACCGACCGCTCCCATTATGTTTGCCGAGTCGGGACCGACCATTATCATGGTTTGCGGAGTCAACGGCAGTGGAAAGACCACGACGATTGCCAAACTAACGTCGATGTTCATTTCCGAAAAAAAGAGCGTGATTCTCGGAGCGGCGGATACATTTCGGGCGGCGGCGGTGGAGCAGTTGACCGTTTGGGCGAGTCGGCTGGGAGCGACGATTGTTACCGGACAGAGCGGCAGCGATCCAGCCAGTGTGGCGCACAAAGCGGTGACGAAAGCACTGGAAATGAGTGCTGACGTTTGCATTGTCGATACGGCAGGACGGCTGCAAACACAAAAAAATCTGATGCAGGAATTGGAAAAAATCCGCAAAGTCATCGGCAAACAGATTCCCGAAGCACCGCACGAAGTGTTGCTCATTTTGGATGCAACGACGGGACAAAACGGCATTAGCCAGGCGAAGCATTTTTCGGAGGCAGTCCAGTGCAGTGGTCTTGTTCTTGCCAAGTTAGACGGAACGGCAAAGGGAGGGGTGGCAGTTGCCATCCGAAAGAATATGAACCTGCCGGTTAAGTTTATCGGACTCGGAGAATCCGCCGCCGATTTGGCGGTCTTTGATGCCGATGAATTTGTAGAGGCGCTCTTCGACGAAATCCGGTAGGGGGGTATCGGGTCAGAGAATTGTTCCTGAACATAAGAAATCGGCGGCATTGGCAAAGCGTTTGGTAGTGTCCTAAACTAATTCAATGAATTTAGGACACTACCCACCCACTTGCACTATTTTTTGCCTTCCTCGTATGGTATAATGCCGACGTACTCGGATGGCTTCCCTTAACTACTGGAGATTTATGACTCAACAATCATTGCGTATTAGTCGGCGAAGATTTCTCGCCAACGGTGCCGCGGCTGCGGCAGCACCGCTCGTTCTTTCCTCCAACGTTCTCGGACGTGCAGGAGCATTCCCGCCCAGCGAAAAGATCGTCATTGCGCTGATCGGCTACGGAAATGAAGGGGGAGGCATCAGACCCTTTTTCACCACCAGAGATGATGCCGCCAAAAACAACTTTCGTATGGTGGCAATCTGCGACTGCAACCAAGCACAAATCAACAGGGGAGTCAACGATGTAAACAGAGACTATGGCAATTCCGATTGCAAAGGCTATCACAAATACGAAGAAGTGTTAGAGCGGACGGACATTGATGCGGTTGCCATCGCCACACCTGACCATTGGCATACCAAAATTTCTATTGAAGCATGCAGGGCAGGCAAAGACGTTTTTTGCGAAAAGCCGCTGACCCACACTCCCGCCGAAAGCCGGCAAATTGTTGCTGCCGCTCGGCAATACAACAGGGTTTGCAGTAGCGGATCGCAACGAGTGATGCAAGATTACGGTTACATGGCACCCGTCATTCAAAGCGGTGCAATCGGCGAAGTGAAAGAAGCATTTTTTGAGGTCGGTCCAGCACCGGATGATGCCTACTATCCCGAACAGCCTGTCCCCGCTGGTTTGGACTGGGATCGTTGGCTCGGTCCTGCCCCCTCGGTGCCCTACCATCCCGAACGGTGTAGCGGAAACTACGGCGGCGGCTGGAGGCGATACCGCGACTATGGTAATGGTTTTCTTGCCGACTGGGGTGCGCATAAACTCGGCGGTATCCTGTACGTTCTCGGAATCGACCACTTGGAACCCCTTGAAATCCTTCCTCCGCATTGCGAACAGAATCCGCATGAACGCCTTACCCTTATTTTTCCGGGAGGAATCAAGATTCACCATGTAGTCGGCAATGTTGCCGCTTACGATATTACCTTTATCGGTTCGGAAGATACATACAGGCATCAAGTGGATCGGAACCGGATCAGACCGAAGGGCTACGTCAATGTTCGGCGGTACAACGGCAATGCTCCTCATCTCTACGCAGATTTTGCCTACTGCGTTCGGCATCGGTTGCGTCCGTTCCAGGATTTTTTCTATGGAGCGGTTACGGCAACGTGCTTGCAACTGGCTCACATCACATACAAGGTGAATCGTCCGCTGAAATGGAACGCAGACAGCACGGCATTTGTTGGCGACGAACAGGCAAACCGCTGGGTTTCCAGACCCAAACGCTCGCCGTATGAAATCAATGGTTGACCGGTTGTTAATGTAACACGTCTAATAAACTGCCGTCCCCTCGCCCCTTTGGGGGAGTGGGGACAGCAATCGTAACCCATGCCAAAACGGCAAATTGCAACCGCTTGCAGTGTGAATACGCTTGCCTATAAGTCATACAATCGCTAGCGTCTGCACGGTTCCAACGTTTTTTTGCCAAAAGTACCGGCGAATTTCTAGAGTTGACCGAAACAGAGGTTAGACTGGTGAAGGTTGCGCCACGGTTGCTCCAACAGCAGAAAAAACCATGAAAATCTTGAATTTCGCCGCTTTGTCCATCGCCTGTTTACTTTGCTGCCAAAGCGGCATGGCTCAGGATGTTTTGAATCCTCGTTATAGTTTTCATGCCGGTCTCCATTCCGGCTCTTGGACGCTGAAACGAGAGCAACTTATGGAAGAGGAAAGCCAAGACCCCCATCGTTCGTGCCTCGATCCCTACTGTGCGCGGTGTGCCAAGCATTTAGCCGATTATGGACACGAGTACCAATTCATTAACGGTCCGAACCAGCGGCAACGTTGGTATCGGGGAACTGCCGGAAACATTGCCGTCGTTACGCAGCGGGGTTACGATCAGCACGGTTTTCCGTATCGGCTTCGCGGAAATCCGGCATCGGCAATCGTGCCGTGGGAATATATGCACACGCTCAACCATGCCATCTGGGAACAAGTGCATGCACGAAATGCTGTTGCCGTCGCAGAAGCCGCTGAAGACCGCATCGTGTTGCTGTCCCATTTATTAGAAGATGCAAAAGAACAACTTCGGCTGACGACCGAGGCGTGGGAGCAACTCGAGCCGTTGCTCGAACCTGTGAGCAAACCCTGTACCAAAATCGTCAGTGGACAGGTGGTCGGGCACCGTTGCACGAAAACGTACAAACAGTTTTGCGTCGAAATGAAAGCCGGTAACATTGAAATTGCTCAGCAGGGACTGTGTCCCTACTGCCTTGCCTACGCACGGTATCGGTTCGATCTTGCCTACGTTGCCGATGTCGAATGTGAGTTGGCATTGGCTCAACAGACTTACGTGAGAAAAAATGCTATCGCAACAGAAGCCGTTCGCGTTGCCTTGTTGAGCAAAGAGGATGCGGACAAAGCGGCGCGAATTAAGCGGCTTCAATATAAACCGCCGAAGTATAAGGAAGTCCTTGCGGCAATGGAGAGTGCCGAACCGCAATCCGAAGAAGAGAGCGGCGAAGGGACTCCCTGAAAGCCGGTGAGTGGTGCCGAGAATCAATGCAGTCATTGCCAATGCCGGACTTTCGGCTATAATTCCCCGCCATGCGTACAATAAACATCCTTGAAGACTGGGGACATTTACGGTTGCCCTCAGAAATTACGGCAATCTTGAAACAAGCAAAATCCGTTTGCTTTCCCAAAGACCGCAACGACATTTTTCGCCGAGCGATGGGGAATACCGACAGCGATGTCTATGAAGTCGTCTATGAAGTTCCCGGAAAAGGACCCGTCACCGAAGCAACCGTTACCCGATGCCGAAACGGATTCTCTGTTAATTACGTTGATCCGACCATGCGGCGGCGCGATCCCGACTGCATGTTCATCGGCGACTCCCAGCCGACCGACAAATGTTCTTACGCCGACCGATTCGGTACATCCTTCGACGCTATACGGACTGAAACGTTCGACTGGCTGAAGCAGCAAGACCTTTCCGTGATGACATTCATCCTCGGCGGACACGCCGAAGATAGCGGACGCGGCGGAATGTTAATCGCTCCTGCCAATGCCGGCTTTTTTCTCGGCGCTCTCGCCGATCTGCAAGGAATCTTGAAACCGGAGGCGGTTCCGCACAATTTTCTCATCAATGCCATCATTTACCTTGCTCCCCCCTTTCGGCATACGCATTTCGACGGCAAACAGGTCGTCGTTCACAACCGGACGGAAGGAATTCACGAAGTTTTTGCCTACAATTTGTATCCCGGTCCCAGTGCGAAAAAAGGGGTGTACGGCGTGTTGCTCAACATCGGTGAAGACGACAGCCAAGTTACGCTTCACGGTTCGACGGTGCAAGTCGTTACGCCATACGATAATGTAACGACCTTTATGCACGAAGGGGCAAGCGGTGCCGGAAAGAGCGAAATGCTTGAATACGTGCATCGGCAGGAAGATGGTCGAATCCGAATCGGCAAAAATATCGTAACGGGTGAAGAACGCCGATTGTCGCTCAACCAGACGTGTACGCTCTGTCCGGTTACCGACGATATGGCAATGACGATCAGCGATCCCAATGCTTCGGGGTATCTGACCGTCCACGATGCTGAAAATGCCTGGTTTGTGCGTGTTGACCATATTACTCAGTACGGTGCGGACCCGCATTTGGAATCGCTGACGGCACGCCCTGAAGAACCGCTGTTGTTTTTGAATTTCGATGCCGCTCCGAAATCGACGTGCTTGATTTGGGAGCACATCGAAGACTCGCCGGGAAAACGTTGTCCGAATCCGCGTGTGATCCTTCCGCGGCATCTGATGCCGGGCATCATCAACGAGCCGGTGAACGTGATGATCCGCAACTTCGGCCTCCGCACGCCCCCCTGTACGGCGGAGAATCCGAGTTACGGCATCGCGGGATACTTGCACTTGTTGCCCCCCGCATTGGCTTGGATTTGGCGGCTCGTGGCTCCACGGGGTTATGCCAATCCGAGCATTACCGATTCGGAAGGACTGTCCAGCGAAGGGGTCGGATCGTATTGGCCCTTTGCAACCGGCTGTATGGTCGATCATGCCAATTTGCTGTTGCGTCAAATGCGCAACACACCGAAGGTTCGATATACGTTGACACCGAATCAGCATGTTGGTGCGTGGAAGGTCAGTTTTATGCCGCAATGGATCGCCAGGGAGTATTTGGGACGACGAGGCACGGCAGAACTGCCCGCCGACCGGCTCAAAGTTGCCCGATGTGCGCTGTTTGGTTATACGCTCAAAACGATGCAGGTCGAAGGAGTTACGTTTCCTACCCATTTGCTTCGTGTTGAGGAGCAGCCAGAGGTGGGTATTGCCGGTTACGATGCCGGCGCAAAAATGCTCGTCGAGTTTTTCCACAAGGAACTACAGCATTATCTCAAACCGGACTTGGATTCGCACGGACGGCGCATTATCGACTGTTGCCTTTCCAACGGAACGGTCGAAGATTACGAGGAACTCATGCAAACGGCTTGAAAACAGGGAAAGACCTATAGCCAGTCGGACTCCACGGGAATACGTAACCAGCAAGTTCGTAAAAAACACCGTCATTCCCGCGAAAGCGGACCGTTAAGATGTTTCAGCATAGGCAGTCATTTCGACCATAGCGCAGCGGCGGGAGAAATCTTACATCCCGTGAAAAGACTGAAATTTCAGACTCAATCGGGTCGGTGAGATTTTTCCCTGCGGTCGAAACGACTTTCACTGTTTTATCTATTGTTCCTATTCTTATAACTTGTTAACGGACTGGAATTTCACCTTTATTTTTCAGGTTTTCGGTGTTGACTTTCGATACAACATGTGGTAAACTAAAAATGGTTAGTTGTCAGAACGTCAATAAGGAAAATAGATATGCTTACTCGCCAAAGCCGGTATCTTGCCTTCACCCTCGTTGAACTTCTCGTCGTCATTGCCATTATCGGTATGCTCATCGCTCTTCTGTTGCCAGCCGTTCAGGCAGCACGGGAAGCCGCAAGAAGAATGCAATGCAGCAATAACCTCAAGCAACTTGCACTGTCGGCACACACCCATTTTAGTTCGCTGAACGAACTGCCCCCGATTGGAAAGCATAATTCAGATTCTGGAAACACCCAAGACTTTGCAGACTTGTCGGCTTTTCAAAATAACGGACACCGTATCAGTTGGCTTGTCTGGATAATGCCCTACATTGAGCAGACTGCCGCTTATGACAACATTCTATCAACAGAGACAACGATCGGAACCACACCAGAAAAAGCAAAAGACGCTAAAGGAGAAGTCAGGATAAAACCTTGGAACGCTGATTTCGAGCCTTTTAGAGCCAAATTTGCTGGTCGGTTGTGTCCTTCTGATCCCCGTGCTAGAGAAGAACCAGGTGATGGTATCGGATTCGCCAATTACCGTGTCAATCTTGGAGACAGGGCACTTGGTTGGCGCGATTGTCATGTGCTCGGCTCTCCGAAAAACAGGGATCAAACAGCCCCCATCGGTCCACGCGGACCCTGGACTCGCGAGTTTGGATGCACTTTTGGGATGATTGCAGATGGTACAAGTAACACATTCCTATTTGGGGAAAGACTCATCAGTACGGGACTTGCCAATGCTCGGATTTTAACAGACATTGCGGGTCCCGCTGGCTCCAACAATATCGTTGCACCCGCCAACTGCCACAATACATACAATTCAGGAACAAAAGAAATTAAGGCGGAACACCCCACCGGAGGATGGTTGGGAAGGCTTTGGACAGATGGGCAGTCAGGAAATTCGGCATTCACTGCGATCATGGCACCCAATTCACCCGCTTGCAATAGTTCCGTGGGAATGGGTGCTTCTGGGACTGTGCAGAATGGTGCAACTAGGGCTGGCGAACCGATGTTACTCACCTTGAGCAGTTATCATACGGGCGGAGTCAATGCCGCGCTTGCTGATGGTGCCGTGCGTTTCGTCACCGACACGATCAATACCGGCAATTTAAACCACATGGGATTTGATCCTCCTCCCGGCGGTCCCACAGGAAGCAGTCCTTACGGAGTGCTCGGCGCATTAGGGTCGATGGATGGCGGTGAATCCGCCTCGTTGTAGAATGTTAGAGTCCAGCGGCATATTCCCTTTTTCCCCCTACAACCAACAATCAACAATGACTCGCAATGCTTGCACTTTGCTTGGTCTGTTCATCCTGATCGGAGCAACCACTGGTTGCAATTCCGGTCTTTCCGTCCAGTCCGTTACCGGAAAGGTAACTTATAAGGGGGAACCCGTCGCAGGAGCATCCGTGGTCTTTATCATCGGCGACGGCTCGACGGGAAATCCGGCTTCAACCGTTACCGAAGCAGATGGCACGTACTCCCTAAAAACCCATGGGGCTGCGAAAGAGGGTGCCATGCTCGGAACTTATAATGTTACCATCGTGAAGGCAATGATGGTTGATCGGAACGGCAAGGAATATCTTGATTACAGTCAACCGCTTGGTCCGTCAGGTTATCCTACTGAAAAGCATTTGCTTCCGATGAAGTACAGCGGCAGGAAAGGACCTCCCCTACTGACGGCAACCGTCCAAAAAGGAAAAAACGTCTTTAACTTTGATCTCGAAGACTAGAGCGTGTCTAAAAATGTAAGTCATAGTTTCGTATTTTGACTGTCTGCCTCAATTTCATAGCCGGAATGGGGCGCAGCGCAATGACGAAAAAAGCGGCGGACGCAAGTCCGCCGGTTGAAAAGGTGGAGAGCAAACCGTAATCACTCGCATTGTGTGTCGCACTACGATAACTTTGGCAATTCGTAACCCTTACGTCGCGGACGTGAAAGCATTTCATTGCCTTTGTCGTTGTTTGTGAATCGCTCCTTCACAGGGTCCCAGCCGATTTTTTGTCCGACCGGTGCCGTGGCACGAACAATGTTCACCAACTCACACATCGTCGTTGACCGCTGACCGTATTCAATGTCGGCGGTGCATTTCGTGCCCGTCTTGATGCAATCAATCCAGTTTTCGACGTGCGGGAGCGTTTCCAGATTTGGAGGCGGATTCTGAAACTCTTCCGGCATGCTGGCAACGATTTCTTTCGGATTCGATGCAAGTTTGTGCCGGTTGATCTCCAATTTCCCCTTTTCGCCCTGTACGATGCAACCGAGTCCCGGTCCGCGGTCGCCATCGAGGTGCAAACGAAGTTCGACCCCATCGGCAAACCACATCGTCATCTTGGCACGCGGTCCTTTCGTGGTCTTTGCCATACCGTAGTAGGGTGTTCCCGTTTCGTCTTCCTCGATCGTTCGGTTTTCAAATTTGCCCGAATCCCGAATTTCGCAAGCCTCTTCAAGAAGGATTTCCACTGGACCAGTCTCGTTTGTGCCCAGTGCCATGTTGACCTGATCGTAGGAGTGGGTTCCCCAACCGCTGACTCCAAACGTTTTACCGCCGGCATCGTAATCCCACCAGTTATCCCAACGGCGGAAAAGTTCAAAATGATAGGGACGGTAAACGGCTTGATTCGTCCACATATCCCAGGATTCGGCGTTCATACCTTCGGGATAAGGCTGGGCAGGCTTGTCTTCCCACTGGTTCGGTCCGACAAAATTGGGGGCTTCGACAATTTTCACTTTGCCGAGCACGCCGTCTTGTACTTGCTTGCACGCCCACTGACACAGCGGCAACGAACGTTGCTGCGTTCCGACTTGCGTCACTCGATTGTATTTTCGTGCGCAGTTGACGAGGAAACGTCCCTCTTCGATGGTCAGGCACATCGGCTTTTCGATATAGAGATGGCAGCCCATCTGCATGGCAATTCCGGCAACCCAAGCCCGCTGGTGCGTGGCGGTCATCGCCATAACACCGTCCGGTTTTTCCGTTTCGATCATTTTGCGGAAGTCGGTGTAGGCTTGTTCCGGTTTGAGGTCATCGGGATACTTTTCCAAGAACGATTTCGGACGGACTGTCCAGAAATCGCAGACACCGACGAGTTTGAGTCCGGCGACGGGCTTGACGTTGTTGGGATAAATGCCCATGCATCGTCCGCCCAAGCCGATGAGGGCGACCTTGACGGTGTCATTGGCACCGGGTCTGCCCGCTTGTCCAAGGACGCTGCGCGGGATAATGAATGGCGAAGCCGCCGCTACGCTGGCGGTTGCGAGAAATTGCCGACGAGAAAATGTAGTCTTCATAATACGAGATATTTTCGGGGTTGAAGTTTAGGGAAACCCTTATTGCCGCCATTGTACACGACAGAAGACGTGCTTTCTACAGGGAGAGTTCGAATGGAATGCTCAGATTTTCGGAAGTTGCGGCTCAAAGCGAATGGCGGTATAATGGTCAGCGCGAGGAGAAGCCATTATGCCTGCGAATTTAACGCAACAATACAAAAAAGCCGAGGAGAATTACCGCCGTGCCGAAACACCGGAAGAGGAATTGAAATGTCTGCAAGTCATGCTTTCCGAAATTCCCAAACACAAAGGGACGGATCGGCTACAGGCAAAACTGAAATCACAAATTTCCGATACGAAAAAGGAGATAGAACAGCAACGTTCAGGCGGCGGCAAAAAGGGAGGGACGGCTGCTCGCTCCTTTCGAATTCCCCGGCAGGGGGCTGGAACTGCCGTCATCATTGGCGGTCCCAACGCAGGCAAGAGTCAGTTACTCGCTTCACTCACCCGGGCAACTCCTGAAATCGCTCCCTATCCTTACACGACGAAGCAACCGCAGCCCGGTATGATGGCGTGGCAAGATGTTTTTGTTCAACTGGTGGATACGCCGCCGATCACCGTTGACTATCTGGAACCCTACATCGTCGGTTTGCTCCGCAGTGCCGATCTTGCTCTGCTGATGATTGACCTCGGCGATGATTCCGGCATGGAACAGTGCAAAGACGTGTTGGATAAA
>Ga0082212_10004008_pt1 | contig 20632 bp, 16 predicted proteins | sample TergutNt197P3_FD_71548 | JGI IMG/M metagenome (GOLD analysis project Ga0082212, IMG submission 71548) | Neocapritermes taracua P3 segment gut microbial communities from Petit-Saut dam, French Guiana - Nt197 P3 | ecosystem: Host-associated > Arthropoda: Insects > Digestive system > Gut ... | reverse complement strand
ACGTGGTGATGCCACTGAACGTGAATGCTCCGGTGTCGATGGCAGTACCGGTAACTCCGACGAGTGTTCCGCCGCAGACGGTAACGGTTTTCACGCCGTCGGGACGTTTCGGACAACTGCAAGAAAAGATGGACGAAAGCGAAGACGAAAAAGAAGAACGAGACGAAGACAAAGATGGCAAGAAAAAACAACCCTTTGCGGTGTTCGAGTCGATTCGGGTGGAAACCAGCCGTCCTGTCCAACGAACTCCCGTTCGGCAACCGAAAGAACAGATTGTCGGTAAAACTTATGCCAAGCCGAAGGAAGTCGAGCCGGAGTCGTCCCGAAGCGTGAAAACGATGAACGACCTGCTGAACGCCCTGGCACAAAACGTTGCCGCACAAAAAAAGGAAGAATCGCAACCGGATCAATCGCAATATCTCAAACGCATCGCGGCGGCATGTGAAGCGGCAGCGCAGTACGCTCCGATTCGTATGAAAATCAATTTAGATCATTTGGGAACATTGTCGCTACGTTTTTTTTACAAAGCGGACAAACTCACGTTGCGATTTGAAACACCGTCGAAAGAATCTGCTCAATTTCTCCGTAAGCACATGGATGGGTTGCGAACGATTCTAACAAATCGGAACGTAAAAATTGTGGATATAGAGATTTTGAGTGAGTAGGGCGAAGCACAAAACGTCCGTCATACCGGCATGACCGATACTACGGACGTTCGTGAAGTTCCCGCCATTGGAAACAACGGCGGGAGCCGATGAAAACGTAAAGCGTCAACTTACATTCCGCAGGGCTTCTTGGAGCATTTGCATGCTTTCTTTGTGCCCTTCTTTGCGGCTTTCTTCGCCGTTTTCTTCTTTGCGGCTTTCTTCACCGTCTTTTTGGCGGCTTTCTTCACGGTTTTCTTTGCGGCCTTCTTGGCGGCTTTCTTCGTTGCTTTTTTCGGCATAGTAATTCTCCTGGAAAATGGAGGGTTAAAAACGAGACCCAAGCAAAATGGTTTCGTTCCTTTTTGATGGTAAGGCTCCGGTCACATTGACCGAATACAACCTCGAACAGTTTTCGTTCCCAAAAACGCGCGCAGAAAATACGACGGAGTTCATCTCGCAAAGAAAACAGTTTTGCACGTAACAGTTTTGTGTTTGTTTGCAACCAACCATGATTTTGTAAGAAGTCGACAACTTCGGCGATTCCCTTCGACGTTTCACAGGAGGTCAACACTGACCATCATGCGACCTGTCGATTTAACGTGTGAGTGATCTAACAAGTCTTGTGTCCTTACTTCAACCCGACGCACTTTCATGTTTGTTTGATGATGACGACTTCAAAAAAATCTTCTTCATCAACCGAACGATCACTGCATTGGAGAAGCAATTCACATTCATTAGTGCGATAGGATACACAATTTTTGAAATCTTGCAAGAGGTGTCAAGAGTTTTTTTGAAAAATTTTTCAAAATTTTTTATTTTTTTCAAAAAGATTTTGGAGTGATTCGACTCATTGATGAAGTTTTGAAACAAACAATAAGCATGAAAGCCGGGAACGTAGCGCAGCGAAGTGACCGGATTATCCAGTCGCTCCACTTCGTTACGCTCCCGGCTTACATTATCATGACATCGTTTTCACGCTTGTATTTCAGCGTCGAAACGAACCGAGTGTTAACTCTTGATAATTCTGATACGCAAAGCAACCGAAGAGAAATGTGATAAAGAAACTTTGGTATTGCAAAGCGATAACGGCAAGTACGGCAGCGACCGTTATCGACAAGACGAGCGAATATTTGACTCCTTGCCAGGGGAAAAAAAATAAAAAAAATTCTCGAAAAATATGTCCGCCGTCCATCGGATAGATGGGCAACAGGTTAAAAATGCCCCAGATGATCGAAATCTGTGCCGTCCAATAAAGAAAAAACATGACCAACGAGGCGGCATCTCCGTTGCCCATCGGTAAAAAGAAATAGAGTACGAGCATCGAAAATGCGAGAAGGAATCCTGCCAGCGGACCGGCAAAGGAGAGAAAACAGTTTGCAATCATTCCGGTAAAACCGAAACCGCGGCGATAATGTTGCGTCGGCATCGTCGCTCCACCGAATCCATGAAGGAAGATTATGCTCTCCGTGTGGAACACATGTCGAAAGACGAAAGCGTGTCCGAGTTCGTGAACGAGAATCGAGAGTAGCACACCAGTCATGCCGAGGAGTATTTGGGCGATCCAAATATGCATGTCGTCGATTTTTTCGAGGTGCAGCACTGTAAGAATGGCAGCGATCAGCCAAAAGAATGGTTGGATCGTCGTCGAAAAACCGAAAAGATTGAAAGAAATGTCGTTGGAAGTCGGTTGCATTTCGCTGGAAAACGCTTGGGTACTGAGGACTATTATACTATAAACGGCAACAAATTACGGTTTGGGTTGTGAAGCGTGCTTCGTGCCCTTTGTGTCTTCGTGGTTAAGAATTTTACCACAAAGACATGAAGGACACAAAGAATCCACAAATAAAAACAACCAATTTGTTCCCGTTTACAGTCGAAGGTTTTAAGAATTTTACCGAAAAACTTTACGTCTCCCTATCCCCCGTTTTTTTCGTTGTTTCATTCGTTACAATAAAGGGATATGAGACCGGATGATTATTATCAAATACTCGGCGTATCGAAATCGGCTTCGCGGGAAGAAATCCAGAAGGCGTATCGGCAACTCGCCCGGAAATATCATCCTGACCTCAATCAAAATGATCCGAAAAGAGCAAAAGAGCAATTTCAACAAGTTCAGGAAGCCTTCGACGTGTTGGGCAATCCTGAAAAGCGTCAGGTGTACGATCAGTTCGGCGTTTCCCCGGATCAGATGGGTTCCGGTGGCGGACAGGGACCCTTTCAATGGTCGTTCGGCGGTGGTGCGCCGGGAAGGAAAGGCAATTTTAAGTTCGAGAACCTCGACGACATCATGAGCATGTTCGGCGGCGGTTTCGGTAGTGCGTCGCCGGAAGAAATTTTCACCGCTGGCAGACGACCCGGTCGCGGCAGAGACATCGAAATGACACTCACGATTCCATTTGCCTTGTCGATCACCGGCGGCAAAACGGATGTGCGGGTCAGTGGACGAACGATCTCCGTAACGATTCCCGTCGGAATTATGGACGGCAAAAAAATCCGACTGCCCGGTCTGGGAGAGACCGATTTAGGCGGCGAACCGGGAAATTTGCTCCTTACCGTCCATATCGAAGAGCATCCTTGTTTTAGTCGGCGAGGAGACAATTTGTACGTCGATGTACCGATTTCGTTGAAAGAGGCGGTTTTCGGCACGAAGATTGACATTCCCAGCCCGAAGGGCAACGTCAAGTTGACCGTTCCTGCTGGTGCGTCGAGCGGCATGAAACTTCGCATCAAGCAGTGCGGGGTGGGGGGCAACGGCGACTTGTTTGCGAAGTTGCGTGTTGTGTTGCCGAAAAATTGGTCGGAAGCCGACAAGGCGTTGCTGGAACAACTCCAAACAGTAACGGAAGAGCCGGTGCGAGGAAAGTTGCGATGGAGTTAACGTTTTGAGTATAGTATACCGCATCCCGGCATAAATAGGTCGCTTTTTCTCTGTGAACTTTGTGCTTCCTTTGTGTCTTTGTGGTTAAGAAAATTTTACCACAAAGGCACGAAGGACACAAAGAATTCACAAAGAGAAAAAACGCCCTATTTGTTCCCGTTTACAATTTGTATGCTGCCCCCAAATGCGCCCTTAGTAGCAAAAATGTACTCCGACAGCGCAGAAGAGAGAACGAACGTATGCTACTAAGGGCGCATCATCCGGTAAATAAAACGTTCCAAGACATGAACGAACATTTGTGTAGCAATTATTCCCCCTAAAACATTCATCACCATAATGCTGAAAAACCTGTATCGTAACTTTTTGCTGTTTTTAGCGCAAGAGCGGCATACAGAGTCGCCGAAATTATGATACAATTTCCGATATAATTGTCCGCGAAAGGAGAAAAACCATGGGACATGTTTATGCGGAGATTACATTGGAAAACACCATCGATGCAGATTTGGCTCAAGAGGGGAACATTCCACTCGAAAAAGTCCGCAAGATGGAAGTCAGTGCCTTGGTCGATAGCGGTGCAAGGACTCTGACGATCAACGAGGAAATCGCTAAACAACTCGGGTTGAAAGTTCGGAAACAAGTTAATGTAACATTGGCAGACGGTTCTTGCCGCAAATGCGATTTCGTTGGTCCCGTCAACATTCTGTTTGACAATCGGCTTTCCTGCTGCAACCCTCTCGTCCTTCCCGGTGCAGACGAAGTTCTGCTTGGTGTCATTCCATTGGAAGAAATGGACGTGATCATTGATCCGTTTTCCGAAAAACTGGTTGTCCATCCCGACAGACCGCACCTCGCCGGAATGAAAGTGAAATGATTGCCGGACGACGCTTCTCCGTAATTCGGCAAAGATGAAGTGAATCGGGTGCCATTCTTGCGCCGCAATCAATCACCGACTCTCCGATTTGACATTTTCCCTGTTCGGATTTAGAATGATGCGGACTTTCCATGACCTTTGCCAATCCACTCGCTTGGGGACTCCTGTTGCTGGCAGTTCCCATCATCCTGTTCTTTTTTCTCAAAGTACGATTCCGAAAAGAATTCGTTACGACGAACATTTTTTGGCAACAAGTCTTTGAAGAACGCCGCATCCGAAAACTGTATCCCCGGTTTCGCTCCTTCCTTTCGCTACTCTTCGCCCTGCTTTTTCTGGCATTCCTGACCGCCGCCGTCCTTGATCCGATATTTTCAGGATCGCAAAACAAGCGATGCGTCATTATCATCGATAACTCCGCAAGCATGAACGCTCTGTTGCCAAATGCCGAAATATCACGGCTTGATTCTGCCAAACAGCAAGCCGCCAAACGATTGAGAAAACTCGTTGCCGGGCAACACATTGCGATGATTGCCGCCAACGTCGAACCGACAATCATTTCCGGTTTCACTGACCATCCCAGCACACTGCGGCATGCCTTGTCGGACATTTCCGGCACCGATTTTCCTGCCGACTTACCCGCCGCTGTGCAACTTGCCGAACAACTGATTGCCGAGCAATCCGATGCGGCAATTTACGTTTATACCGATGCGGACTTGCCGGAGAGTGAGCACATCCATCTGATTCACGTCGGGCAGCCCATCGACAACTTGGCAATCACCCGCTTTCAACCGCGCCGCTTGCCGGAACATGTCGGTGATTACGAAATTTTCATTGAAGCGGTCAACTTCGGAGCGGAAACCGTCGAAACGCGACTCGAAATCGACTGTAATGACGAAATCGTCGATGTCCTGTCGCTTTCGCTTCCACCGAACGAACCGATTATAAAAATTGTCCGCAACACTTCTGCCAGCGGCGGTTTGTTTCGGGCAACGCTGACCGATACCGACTTATTCCCGACGGACAATACTGCCATTGCGTTTCTTTCCGAACAATTTGTGCAACGCATTCTGTTGTACGGAGAGGAGAATTATTTTCTTTGGCACGTTCTGCAAGCACAGCCGCAAACGGAAATTGTCATCATCGAAACGATCCCTAATTCCATTCCGCCGGACAGCGTGTTGGTGCTTCATCAGACGGTTTCGCCGGTGTTGCCGCCGGGAAACGTTTTGATCATTGACCCGCAAAACGATTGCGATCTTTTCCAAGTCGGCGACCTTTTGGACCGACCGATGGCAACGACGGTCGATGCCAAAAATGCTTTGGTGCAATTCATTCAGCCCGGCTTGCTCTTTACCGGTGCGAAAAACATTACTCCACGAAAAACCGGCTTTAATGTGTTAGCGGCAACGGCGGAAGAGTTTCCGCTGTATTTGCAGTTCGTTTCTGATAATCAGCGGACGCTTGTTCTCTCGGCAGACTTGAATCAAGGAGATTTTTCGCTTCGGACGGCGTTTCCGATTTTGACCACACAAGCGTTGACCTATTTTCGGAACAGCGAAGGTTTGCGAAAGGCGTATTCGACTGCCGAGTCGGTCACGTTAACACTGCAAACGGAGAAGCCGCAGATTGTTCTCCGCAGTCCATCGGGACGGGACGAGATTTTTCCGTGCCAAAGCGGAGTCGTTTCGCTGGGTAAACTCGGCGAATGCGGCGTTTGGACGGTACTCGAACCGGAGTCGGGACGGGAACTGACGCAGATTGCTTGCAATTTGTTTAATGCGGTGGAGAGCAATTTGCGTTCGGTTGCCGAAGTGCCGGTGCAGTCGGAAGCGGAAGTCGGAACTTGGTTTTCTCGTCCGATCTGGTGTGTTTTGGCACTCTTGGCACTTTTTTTAACGTCGGCGGAGTGGTTTCTTTATCAACGGCGTTGGATTGAGTAGAGACCTTTCCATTTTTTTTCATTACTGGTAAAATGGGCAACATAGACGAACGGCAAATCCGGTCAACGATACTCTCCCAATATGGCAAAAACAATTTCTAAGGCGAAACGAGCAAATTATCTCGAACTTCTAAAACGCAAAGGAAAACTCGGCGATGCCCAAATCGGCGAAGCACAAGAGATGGCGCAAGCCGCAAACATTAAAGTCGCCGAGGCTCTTGTCCAACTCGGATACGTGACCAGCGAAGAAGTTGCCCAAGCCATTGCCGAAGAGTACGGTCGAGAGTACGTCGATCTGCGCGGCGTTGCCATTCCGCCCGCCGTCGTCGAACTCGTGCCGGAATCGGTCGCTCGGGAAAACCGAATCCTTCCTTATCAAGTCGAAGGAGACACGCTCAAAATTCTTATGAGTGATCCGAACGACATCGAAACCCTCGATAAACTTCGGTTCATTCTCAACCGCGATATTGAACCGGTCTTGGCGGCGAAAGAGTTGATTCAGGAAGCCATTAACCGGCACTACACGCAGAGCATCGGCGAAAGTGCGGACTCCCTCATTCAGGAAATGACCGACACGCAGATTGACTTCACTCAAACCGATTCGATGGGAGGCGGAGGTGCGGGAGGCGTTGCCGACAGCGATGCACCGATTGTCCGGTTGGCAAATCTTATCGTCGAAGAAGCAGTGCAACTTCGTGCATCGGATATTCACATCGAACCGTTTGAAGACCGAGTTCGGGTGCGTTACCGCATTGACGGCGTGTTGGTCGAGCGAGATACGATTCCCAAACGTTTGCAAGCGTCGATTCTTTCCCGATTCAAAATTTTGTCCCGACTCGACGTGGCGGAACGGCGGCGAACGCAAGACGGACGAATTAAACTTTCCATCGGCGAAAAGGAACTCGACCTTCGAGTGAGCGTTGTTCCGACGAATCACGGACAATCGGTCGTCATGCGGATTTTGGACAAGGACAACATTCGGGTCAATCTGACGCAACTCGGTTTTGCCGAAGTCGATTACAAAAAATTTACGTCACTTATCAAACGTCCTAATGGAATTATTCTCGTTACGGGACCGACCGGTTCGGGCAAGACTACGTCGCTTTACGCTGCTCTCAATGAACTCAACACGCCGACGCGGAAAATTATTACGGCGGAAGACCCTGTTGAGTATTATTTGCCCGGCATCAATCAGGTGGAGATTCGGCATAACATCGGTCTCGATTTTGCGAGGGTTATTCGAGCGATGCTTCGTCAAGCACCGAACATTATTCTCGTCGGCGAAATGCGGGACTTGGAAACCGCCCAGATGGGAATTCAGGCTTCGCTGACCGGACACTTGGTATTCAGTACGCTTCACACGAACGATGCGCCCGGTGCGATTACCCGGTTGGTCGATATGGGAGTGCCGCCCTATTTGGTATCGAGTTCGGTCATCGGCATTATGGCACAGCGGCTTGTGCGAACGATCTGCAAGAAGTGCAAAAAACCGTATGTGCCGTCGGAGTTGGAATTACAGGAGGCGGGCATCACGCCGGAACAAGCGGAAAAGTCCACGTTCATGAAGGGGATGGGTTGCGGTAGTTGCAACAAGTCGGGCTATCGGGGACGTATGGCGGTCTTTGAATTGATGATGATGTCTGCCAAGATTCGGGAAATGACATTCAAGCAGGCGAGTACGGTGGACATCCGAAAACTGGCGAAGTCCGAAGGTATGACGACGTTGTATTTGGACGGCATCCGTAAGGTGCGTGCCGGTCTGACGACTGTGGAAGAAGTCATGCGCGTTGCCAGAGAAGATGAGGAATAAGGGCGCGTTCGCAATCTAACGATTGCGGCTCTGTACGGCGACATAGTCGCCGGCTCTCGATACGGCTCTCTTGTGCGCCGCCTTTGGCGGCAAAACCTTCAACCAAATTTTTATGCACCCGTTACAAGAGATATTGCCAAAGAGGGAAAACAATGTATATTGATCATTGTACATTCCGGATGTACTTTGATTTCTTTGTCGCATTTTTACAAACGAATCATCGCGAAATGCCCGCTTGATAAGCAAGAACAATCCTCAAAAAGAAGGTTTTTGTCGTTTGAATAACGAACGTAAATAATAGGCAAACCCCCGGCAAATTATGTTTTCAGGAATAGTCGAAGCGTTAGGACGAGTTACAGCAATCATTTCGGAACCGCCAGGTTGTCGATTGATTATCGAGGAAGCAATGATTGCCGACACAATTAAAGTGGCGGACAGCGTTGCCGTCAACGGTTGTTGTCTGACCGTCGTTGAGAAGAACGGCAACACGTTTGCTTTTCAGGCGGGACCAGAAACATTGGCACGTACCAATTTGGGTAAACTGGTTTCTGGCAGTCCAGCCAATTTGGAGCGGGCATTGGCTTTGGGGGACCGGCTCGGCGGACATTTCGTGTCGGGACACATTGACGGTCAAGCGGAACTTGCCCAGATCGACAACCACGGCGATTGGCAAGACTACTATTTTGCCATATCGTCGGAACTTGCCGCCCAGATGGCTTCCAAAGGATCGGTGGCGGTGGACGGTGTTTCGCTCACGCTCGTTCGATGTGACCAGAACCTGTTCAGTGTGGCATTAATTCCTTATACATTGAAGGTAACTACGCTTGGCAACTGCAAGATCGGCGACAATGTCAACATTGAGACCGACATATTAGCGAAGTATGTACAACGGCTTGTGGAAGCAAAGGAATGGCAATAGAACTATCGCTACAAGAACAATGGAGCAAATAGGGTGTGTGAAACTTGCAAACGGCGTGATTAACGCACCCTCGAAATCCCCGCACCAGTTGACTTTGTGTAGCATCGCCCATACAATAAGAAATTAGGGGGAGTTTCTTTTCGCGTTCTGTCATGTCTGCTCCAATCGTCAACAAATTTTTCACTGCGAGTCTGTGTTGTCTCATTCTGTTCGGCTACACAAACGCCGCCGAAGACGACGATGCCGAAGCACAACACGAACTCGGTATCGCCTATCTCACCGGAAAAGAGGTGCCAAAAGATGCCGACAAAGCAGTCGAATGCTTCCGAAAAGCCGCCGAACAAGGATTCGCACCGGCAAAATACGAACTCGGTTTTACCTACTTTCACGGAACAGGCAATCCCGAAGACAAAGAAGAATCTGCAAAATGGATTCGGCAAGCTGCCGAGCAGGATTACGTCCTCGCCAACTTTGAACTCGGATTGTTTTACTTCAACGGCTGGGGCGTCCCCAAAGACGCAGAGGAAGGCGTGAAATGGATTCGCAAAGCCGTCGAGCAGGGACATGCCGGTGCGCAGCGGGAACTCGGTCTGTGTTATGAAATCGGCAGAGGAATCCCCGCCGATCATGAGCAAGCCGTCGAATGGTATCGAAAAGCCGGTGAGCAAGGACATGCCGAAGCACTGTACCAACTCGGTTGGTGTTACACTCACGGTCGCGGTGTTCCTGAAAACAAAGAAACCGCCGTCGAATGGTATCGTAAGTCTGCCGAGCTTGACCATGTGGTTGCCCAGTACACCCTCGGTAAAATTTACCGCGACGGAGACGGCATGCCTCAAAACGAAGAGGAAGCGATGAAGTGGTTTGCCAAAGCCGCCGAAAAAGGACACGGTATGGCACAAAGCATCGCATGGCGGGAAGATGCCGAAAACGGGGATGTCGAAAAACAATATGCGCTCGGCATGTTTTACCGTTTTAGAGTGCTCATACCGCAGGACAACGTAGCAGAAGCAGACCGAACCGAATGGTGGAAAAAAATTGGTGCGGAAAGAATGTACTGGTTCAGCAAAGCCGCCGAGCAGGGACATGCTGGTGCACAGTACGAACTCGGTCTCTGTTATGCCCGCGGCGGTACAGGCATTCAACGCAACGAAAAGGAAGCAGTAACATGGTATCGCAAAGCTGCCGAGCAAGGACACGGGGAAGCACTCTTTGAACTCAGCGAATGTTACCGCAACGGTAAAGGTGTGGAGCGGAATCAAGTCGAGGCGATGGAATGGTGCCAAAAAGCCGCCGAACAGGGACACTCCCGTGCGATGTTCGTCTTCGCCGGGACTCTTCCTGATCTCGATAGCCAAGTCGAGTGGCTACGTAAAGCCGCCGAGCAGGGACATGCCGACGCACAGCATCAACTCGGTATGGCTTACTTCAACGGCAAAGGCGTTCCTGAAGATAAGGAGGAAGCCATCAAGTGGATTCGCACCGCTGCCAATCGGGGACACAATGCGGCAACGTATCAACTCGCTCAATGCTATTTTGAGGGACTTGGTGTTCCCGAAGACAAAGCGGAAGGCGTGAACTGGCTCCGCCGATCCGCCCATCCCGAGGCTATTTACCAACTTGCGATGTGCTATTTTGATGGCATCGGCACTCCCGAAAACAAGGAAGAAGCAATCAAACTACTACTGAATGCCCTTAACCGCAATAACAACGTCCAAGCGAGAGCATGGCTTGATGCGTGGAAATATACAGACATGACGAAAGATGATCCGATAAAAGATGTCGAGTTACAGTTCCGGCTTGGCAGTTTTTATATTAGATCGAATTCTGATACACCAAAAAATCCTGCGGCGGCAATACATTGGTTGACCAAAGCCGCCGAACAGGGACATGTCGAGGCACAGCATCAACTCGGTCTTTCGTATTATAGCGGAGAGGGAGTTCCCAAAGATCATGTGAAGGCGGTGGGGTGGTTTCGCAAAGCCGCCGAGCAAGAGAACCACAATTCGCAATACTTACTCGGCTTGTATTACTCTGATGGTGCATATATTACCGCCGACAAAGAGGAAGCGATGAAGTGGTTCCGCAAAGCCGCTGTGCAGAATGTTGCGGCGCAGTATCGCCTTGCCATGTGCTACTTCAATGGGGATGGAGTTGCCGAAGACAAAGCGGAAGCAGTCCAGTGGTTCCGCAAAGCCGCCGACCGGAACAATGTTTCTGCGTGGTGGCAACTCGGCGTGTGTTATCTCTATGGAATCGGCGTTGCCAAAGACGAAACGGAAGGAATGAAATGGCTTCGCAAGGCAGTAGAGCAACAAAATGCCGAAGCGTTGTATCAACTGGGACTCTGTTATTTCAATGGAGTCGGCGTTCCAAAAAACGAAGAAGAAGCCGTGAAACAGTTCCAGAAATCTGCCGACCAATTTCATACAATGGGAAGGTATCAACTCGGTTTGTGTTATTTCAATGGTACGGGCGTTCCCCAGAACTACACGAAGGCGGTGGATAATTTTCGACGCGCCACCGCAGGAAACTGTGCGGCTGCGAACTACCAACTCTACATCTGTTATCGTGATGGTTTGGGACTTGGTAAAGATGAGAAGCAAGCCGCACTTTATCTTCGTTTTGCCGCACTTCAAGGATGCGAAGAGGCGCAGACTCCCTATATCGACTGGCTTCGCAAATCCGTCGAACAGAGAAATGCCGAATCTCAATATCAACTCGGCATGTGTTATTTTAACGGGAGAGGGGTTCCCGAAGATAAGGAGGAGGCAGTGGCGTGGCTTCGCAAATCCGCAGCGCAGAGACATGTTACGGCACAGTATCAACTCTACACGTGGTATCTTGCAGGTACCGTGATACCTAAAGATGAAACCGAAGTATCAGGCTGGCTTCCCGGTGCCGCCCAAAATGGCGTTATCGAAGCACAACTCCACATGGGCAAGTTGTATTATTATGGTGGACAGGGAATCGCCGAAAACTGGGGAGAAGCCGTACAGTGGTATCGCAAAGCCGCCGACCAGGGAAATGCTGAAGCACAGTTTTTGCTTGGTATGTGTTATCTTTCGGGGCAGGGAGTTTTCAAAGACGAGTCGGCAGCGGTGGAGTTGTTCCGCAAGTCGGCGGAACAGGGATACGCCAGGGGGCAACATTTACTCGGCGAGTGTTATGCCGCTGGTTGGGGCGTTCCCGAAGATAAAGAAGAAGCCATAAAGTGGCTCCACAAAGCAGTGGAACAGGGAATCAAACAAGCCCAGGAACTGTTGGATGAGTTGGGTGTGTAAAAAATCTTCTGCTCTATTTTGCCGCCAAGGGCAGCGCATAAGGTAGCCGGGGGTGAAGGCGTACTCGCCGAACCCCCGGAAACGAATTTCTCCTCCTCATCTGCACCCTGACAGGGTGCCACAACGTGCGATTGTGCGCCACCGTTGGCGGCGGAGGCTGGTGGGAACGATTCTGTCCGGGGGTTCCGCTACGCTACACCCCCCCGCTACCTTGTGGTTGCTCCGTTGGAGCAATGTACCCTGCTTGCCTAAATTCGCAACCAAATCTTTACGCACCTCTGACGTTCGCGACGTTGTCAGAAGTTCTTGAAAAATCAATTTCTCTCTGTTATACTCTCTTTCTGTTGTTTTCACCAAAACTATTCAAGAGGAGTTTTCAATGCGTTTTCCCATTCTCTCGACCATTCTTTTTTGTATCGTCTTTGCCTGCCCCTTTGCGGTAGCGCAAGACGGTTACGTTTCCCTTTTTAACGGCAAAGACCTAACCGGCTGGACTTCCAAAGGAGGCGATGCCAAGTATCACGTCGAAGACGGTTGCATCGTCGGCGTTGTCAACGACGAACGTCGGAACACGTTCCTGTGTAGCGAGAAGGAATTCGAGAACTTCATTTTCAAATGCGAATTCAAATACGACGTGGATTTCAACTCCGGTGTTCAGTTTCGGAGCCAAGCCCGACCGGACAGCGACAATCGCGAACGAGTCTACGGTTATCAATACGAAATGGCACCCGGCGGCTGGACTGCCGCCGTTTACGACGAAGCCAGACGTGGTCGCTGGCTTAACATCGTAACCGATGAACTTCGTGATAAAACCAGAAAGCCGTTCAAGCAGGGAGACTGGAACGAAGTCGAAATCCAGTGTGTCGGTCCCTCCATTCGCACTTGGCTCAATGGGCAACCGGTAACGGACCTTTTCGATACGGAAACGGCACGCGGCTTCTTCGGTTTGCAAGTCCATTCCGCAAAGGAAGGTCAGGTGCGCTGGCGAAATATCCGAGTGAAGGAATTGCCCGCTACCCCTTGGAAACCGTTCTTCAAAGACAAACAGTTTGTCGGTCTGGAAATTAAACCCGCCGGAAAGTGGGAATTCAAAGAGGACGGCTCCGTTTACGCAACAGCAACCAGAGACGAAAAACGGGACGGTATGGTACTCTCGAATGAAGTGTTTGACAATTTTGCTGTTCGGATTTTATTCAAACAGGGCAAAGGGAATAGCGGATTGTATTTCCGGGCACATGAAATCGACAAGCCGCATTGGCTTTGCGGGTTCCAGTGTGAAATCGATGCCCACCTAACGGCGGGCTTGTGGGAAGTCGGCGGCGGACCCAGCAAGGGACGCGGTTGGGTTTTCAAGCCCGAAGAGGAAAACGCTAAAAATTTCAAGTCGAACGAATGGAACAATGTGTGGACTGTTGCCATCGGGGATCGTATTGTTACGAACCTGAATGGAACGCAGATCGTCGATATAATCGACCCTGACTGTCTGAAAAACGGCAAGACAGCACTGCAACTTCACGGCGGGTCCGATATGGAATACTGGTTCAAAAACTACGAAATCATGCCGCTGAACAAGGAAGTGGTCGAACTTATCGTCAGATAAAAACAGCGGCTGTAACGAAAACGGAGCCGCAATAAAAGATGGCGGCTCCGTTACCCCTCGCTGTTGCCGACCAACACGAAAGATGCTATAATGCCGGAAACACCCTAAGAAGAGTTATCCCCATGGGAACGAGCATCATTATCTTTATCGTCGGTTTTTTCGCCGTTGCGTTTATCCTGCTCCTGTGGATAGTTTCGGTCTATAACGGTCTCGTTACGCATCGGAACCGATACAAAAATGCGTTTGCACAGATTGATGTTCAATTGAAGCGGCGGTACGATCTGATTCCCAACTTGGTGGAAACCGTCAAGGGATATATGACGCACGAAAAAGGCACGTTGGAAGCGGTTATCAATGCCCGAAACATCGCAGCCGGAGCGGCAAACAAGGCAGCGAGCGATCCCGGCGATGGGCAGTCGATTAAGCAGTTGAACCGCGCCGAAGGGGAACTGACCGGTGCCTTGGGACGCTTGATGGTCGTTGTCGAACAGTATCCTGATTTGAAGGCAAATCAAAATATGCTTGCGTTGCAAGAAGAATTGACGTCGACCGAAAACAAGGTTGCATTTTCTCGTCAGGCGTTCAACGATGCGGTAACAACGTACAACAACGCACGAGAGATGTTTCCATCGAACATCGTTGCAGGCGTGTTCAATTTTTCCGAGGCATCGCTGTTTGAAGTCGAAAATCCCGGCGAACGAGTTGCCCCAAAGGTTGCGTTTTAGCCGGTACTCTGTTCATGCCGCACCATGCTATTCAATAACGTCTACAAAAATCGCACTGTTTTTCTAACGGGACACACCGGTTTTAAGGGGGGCTGGCTTGCCGCTTGGCTCGAAAGGTTAGGAAGCAATGTCTGCGGTTACGCTCTCGATGTTCCAACAGTGCCGAATCATTTTTCGCTACTGAACCTTTCCGTGCAAGACATTCGCGGCGACGTTTCGGATTTTTCCACACTCAAAAATTCGATTCAACAATTTGCTCCCGAAATCGTTTTTCACCTGGCGGCACAATCGCTTGTTCCGATTTCCTTCCGAAAACCGCTCGAAACATTTGCCGTCAACGTTCTTGGAACCGCACACGTCTTGGAAGTATGCCGACAAACTCCGAGTGTTCGAGCAGTTGTTATCGTCACTTCGGATAAATGTTACGAAAACAAAGAACGACAAAACGGACATCGAGAGACCGACCCGCTTGGCGGTGATGACCCTTACAGTGCCTCAAAATCATGTGCCGAAATCGTTACGGCAAGTTACCGTAAGTCTTTTGTTGATAGGGGATTACTGATTGCTTCATGCCGGTCAGGTAATGCTCTCGGCGGTGGCGATTGGGCAACGGATCGTCTGGTGCCCGACTTGGCGCGTTCCGCCGTGGAAGCGAAAACCGCCATCCTTCGGATGCCGCAGGCAGTTCGTCCGTGGCAGCATGTTCTTAACCCGCTTGCCGGATATTTACTGCTCGGACAACGACTGTTAGAGGGTCAAGCTGGCTTTGCCGAAGCATGGAATTTTGGTCCCGACAAAAAGGATCACTGGACGGTCGAAAAAGTTGCCCGGTATGTCCAAACGAATTGGGATCAAATCCGATACGAAACGATTCTCGATGCCGATTCTCGTGAGGCTCCCTTGCTCTCGCTCAATGCCCAAAAGGCGCGTCAAAAACTCAGTTGGAAGCCCGGCTGGAATTTGAACGAAGGAATCGACCGAACCATTTCGTGGTATCGTCATTTTTATGAACACGGAAAACTTCAAACGTTCGATCAAATCGCCGAGTTCGAAGAAAGAACAATTTAACCAGTACTCCGGCTTGGATCGCAAAAATGTTTACCAAAGATCAACTCAAACCCGTTATCATTTTGCTCTATACCGTTTTGGCGGCAACGGTCTGGAAGTATTTTGCCGTTCCTCATTTTTCAGCAGAGCCGACGCTCGCCGATTTTTGGCTGGGAACGACTCCGATTTTCGCCGCACTGGTTTTGTTCGGTCTTATACCCATGGGAATCATCAAATGGAGTTTTCGGGAACATCTTGCCGACTACGGTTTGCAATTCGGGGTCGTCCAACGCACCATCCGAACATTCTTGTTGGCAACACCACTGATTATTGCAATTGCGGTACTGACGGGACACCAACCGGCATTTTTCGAGGTTTACCCTCTTAACGAAACGATTCGACCGCAACATGCGAAAATCGGTATCGACCTTTTCGTGATTCATTCGATTTGTTATGTCGGATATTATTTCGGCTGGGAATTTCTGTTTCGAGGCTTTTTGCAGCAGGGGCTTTCCCAACGTTGCGGTGTACCGACGGCGATTCTTGTCCAAACACTGGCTTCGACCATGTTGCACTATGGTCATCCTTCCAGCGAAGTTTTCGGAGCAGTCATTGCCGGTCTCGTTTGGGGATTTCTTGTTTATCGTACCCGGTCGATCTTGTCCGGTTTGGGACAGCATGCGCTTCTCGGCATCGTTCTGGATTGGGTGCTGATCTTCGGCAGAAAAACGTAGCCCTTTGCCGTCGGGGCAGTTGCGCTGGGCGTAATAATTTGTTATAATAACATTATGAGACTGTTGTTATTCATCTGTTTTGCAATCTGTTGGTTATTCTCCGTGTCATTCGCCGAGGATACTGTACCGCCTGCCAGACGGGATAACCTTGCCGCAACCGCACCGGCAAAAGTCGTGCGGTACGCCGCCGCCATGATACAACGATACGATAAAAACGGAGACGGTGTCCTGCAACGGGAAGAGTGGGAAACGATGCCCGGCAATCCGCAGGCAATCGACATCGACGGCAATGGGGAGATTACTCAGTCGGAACTCGTCTGGCATCTTGCCCAGTATGGACGGACTCGAACGATTCACCGCACCGTTGTGGTCAATCTAGCGGAACCTTACAAATTTGACCCGGCAAACTTGCGGCTTTTTAGCCCGGTGTTGCCCCGAACCGCTCTGGTGACTGTTTCTAATGCCGAAACACAAAGTCAGGAAGGAGATATGACGGACGACTTGCTCAAGTCGAGTGAGCAGCCGATTGACGATGATATTTATCAAAAAATGCTGGAAGACCGTCAGATTCCGGCATCGCGCCCTTACCATGTTTTGCCGGAAAAACTGAAGGGTGTACCGGCTTGGTTTATCCTTCGGGACAAAGATGGTGATGGACAAATTTCGCTGAAAGAGTTTGCACCGACGCTTTCTCCCGCCGCCGTGAATCTCTTCAAAAGACTCGACAAAAACGGCAACGGATTCATCGAACCGGACGAAGCGCGAAATCCGTGATGACGTGTTTCCTTGATACTCTTTATGTCCCGATTTACGGTACAATGGAGTCATGACGTGGAAAGCGGAAGGAAAATATCTGCTCTGGACAATCGTCGGCATTCTCGCCTGCTTCTATCTGCCGGTGGGAAATGACCGATTCGATCATGCCGTCCTCGAATCATTACACCTCGTCAAGTGGTACGCCCAAACGCACCTCCTGATTTGCCTGATACCGGCATTTTTCATCGCAGGAGGCATCGGCGTTTTCGTCTCGCAAAGTGCCGTGATGAAGTACCTCGGTGCCGGTGCGAATAAAATCCTCGCCTACGCCGTTGCTTCCATCAGCGGTGGGATTTTGACCGTTTGCTCCTGTACGATTTTGCCGATTTTTGCGGGCATCTATCGGCTGGGTGCCGGACTCGGACCGGCTTGCACCTTCCTGTACAGTGGACCGGCAATCAACGTGCTGGCAATTATTCTGACGGCACGAATTCTCGGACCGGATTTGGGAATTGCCAGAGCGGTCGGTGCCATCGGACTCAGTATCGTCATCGGCTTGCTCATGACATTCATCTTCCACAAAGAAGAGCAAGAAAAAGTTGCGTTGCAAACAGCACCGTCGGAAGAAATACGAAAACGTTCGCTGTGGCAAACCACGCTCTTTTTTGCCGCAATGTTCGGCATCTTGGTTTTCACGAATTGCGGTTGTTCATCGGACTCATGTACCAACATCTGGACGACGATTTACAACACCCTTGCCGCTCTTTGCGGTGTTGCACTTGGTCTCATGCTCGTACTCTGGTTTGGCATGAAGTGGTGGAAAGTCCTGTCCGTTGGCATTCCGGTTGTTGTATTAGCATTTTTGTTTCCCGAAAACACGTTAATTCCCTTCGTTGCCGCCACTTTGGGATTATCGCTCATCATCGGCACGGACAAAGGGGAGTGCGGCGACTGGTTTGCCGCTACGTGGTCTTTTGCCAAACAGATGTTGCCACTACTGTTGTTCGGCATCCTCATTGCCGGTTTGCTCTTGGGTCGAACCGGCGATGCGGGACTGGTCCCTTCGGAGTGGATCGCCTGGGCGGTTGGCGGCAATTCGCTTCGGGCAAACTTTTTCGCCGCTTTTGCCGGTTCGCTGATGTATTTCGCAACGTGTACCGAAGTACCGTTTGTTCAGGCATTGCTCAGTGCCGGAATGGGCAAAGGTCCCGCATTGACGCTCCTGCTGGCAGGTCCCGCTGTCAGTCTGCCGAGTATGTTAATCATTTACAGCGTTCTTGGTTTCCGAAAGACGGCGGTTTTTATGGGACTCGTTATTGTGTTTTCGATGGCTTTCGGTATGATTTTTGGTAGTTTCTACCCGGGGTAGTTCTGCCCGTAGGAGAAAATCATGCTGATTCAAGTTCTCGGAACTCATTGTGCAAAATGTGTACGAATGGCGGAACAGGTCGAACAAGTCGCCAAGCAATCGGGCATAGAATTTACATTCGAGAAAGTTACCGATGTCAATCAGATCGTTGCGATGGGCGTGATGATAACTCCGGCACTCCTTGTCGATGGCAAACTCAAATGTTCCGGCAATGTGCCAAATGTTAAGGAACTGGAAACAATGTTGCAAGGGTAATTCGCTCTCGTGCTTTGTTGGAAAAATAAGGTAAACATATAGAATCATGCTCCGCTTACGTCGGCTCTTTGCCCTCATGAAAAAGGAAACGTTGCAGGTGCGGCGCGATCCGAGTTGTATTCTGATTGCGTTCGTCCTGCCGATGATTCTCCTCTTCATTTTCGGTTACGGTTTGTCCCTTGATGCCAAACACGTTAAGGTCGCCGTCATTGTGGAAGACCACTCTCCAATGGCACTCTCGCTCTGGGATGCGTTCGACAAGACGGACTACGTCGATCCGATCCGTTACGACCGCCGCCTGGATGCCGAAGAAGCGATTGTCAACTCCCAAGTGCGTGGTCTGCTCGTTATTCGGGAAGATTTTTCGCAACAACTTCTCGCCAGAGGTAAACTGGCGATTCAACTCATTACCGACGGTGTCGAAACGAACACGGCAACGATTTTGGAAAATTACGTGCTTGGTGTCATCGGCATTTGGGCGAACCACCAAAGCCGCGACAGAGGAATCGGCAGTCTCGCACCGGTCGCTATCGAAAGCCGGGTGTATTTCAATCCGGAATTGGAAACCCGATATGCGTTGATTCCCGGCTCCATTGCGCTCATTATGGCAATCATCGGAACGTTGCTCACTTCGCTTGTCGTTGCAAGAGAATGGGAACGCGGCACAATGGAAGCGATGCTCGCTACGCCGTCCGGTCCGTTCGATATGCTGTTTGGTAAACTCGTTCCATATTACGTTCTCGGAATGGGTTCCAATGCCGTATGCGTTTTGATTGCCGTGCATCTGTTTCATTTGCCGTTTCGCGGCTCGGTCATTTCGCTCTTTATGATTTCTTCGGTCTTTTTGATCGCATCGCTTGGTATGGGCTTCTGGATTTCGACGTTGACGAAGAATCAATTTCTCGCTTCCCAGATGGCGTTGATGTTGGCGTTTTTACCGAATTTCATTTTATCTGGGGCAATTTTCGAGATTAGTTCGATGCCGCTGCCGATTCAAATGCTCACGTATATTTTTCCTGCACGATATTATGTAGCCTGCTTGCAGACGATTTTCATGACGGGCGATATTTGGACATTGTTTTTCCGCAATACGATGTGCATGTGCGTCATAGCGGCTTTCTTTTTTTGCGTAACCATCCGCATTACCCCGGAGCGGCTGGAATGATAGTCTCATGATTTTTCCGACAGAGCGTTCATCACCGTTGGCAAAATACCGCCGTTGAGGTAATACTGTAACTCCACCGGCGTGTCGATGCGGACACGTACTTGGAATTCCATGTCGGAAATCATTTCCCGACCATTCATCATCACCGGCTTGGATGCAATTACCGACATCGTACTCCCCGGCGTGAAAGTTTCGTCAATCACCGGCAATGTAAATTCTTCTTCTCCCGTCAGGTTCAACGATTCGATGGAAGCACCGTGTACAAACTCCAGCGGCAACACCCCCATACCGACCAAATTGCCGCGATGAATCCGCTCGAAACTCCGGGCTAGCACCGCTTTCACGCTGAGCAGTGCCGTCCCCTTTGCCGCCCAATCTCGACTGCTACCGGTGCCGTATTCCGAACCTGCCAAAATCATCAGCGGCGTGTGCTGTTCCCGATACAACATTGCCGCTCCGTAAATTGGCATGATTTCTCCCGTCGGCAAAAATTTCGTGTACCCCCCCTCTTTGCCGGAGACGAGCAAGTTCCGAATCCGAATGTTCGCAAATGTTCCGCGAGTCATGATTCGGTCATTGCCGCGACGTGAACCGTAACTGTTGAAATCCTTCGGCTGAACTCCCGCCATCGTT
>Ga0082212_10004007_pt1 | contig 20633 bp, 20 predicted proteins | sample TergutNt197P3_FD_71548 | JGI IMG/M metagenome (GOLD analysis project Ga0082212, IMG submission 71548) | Neocapritermes taracua P3 segment gut microbial communities from Petit-Saut dam, French Guiana - Nt197 P3 | ecosystem: Host-associated > Arthropoda: Insects > Digestive system > Gut ... | reverse complement strand
ATTCTTGATGTTGCCGATCTTATCCCGCTAGAGTCATACAAGATCGACACGCCGGTGCTGTATTGATTGATTTAAAACTTTCTTAAGGAGAATTATTATGAGTTTTTATGATTATATCGGTCAAATTAAAAATCATTCGGGGCTTAACAAACCACGCCCCTTTTTCTATTTTTCTATACTTTTTTAAAAAATTATTCCAAAATTAATCCAGGAGGAATATTTTAAAATGGCGGAAATGAGGATGAAGAGGAACTTTTAACCGTGCCCATTTCCAAAAAGCCGGGGCTCAACTATACCCGTTTTCCTCGCGTGGCTGATCTTTAAATACCAGGGTACTTTCAATAATTTGCCCGGATTTCCAGGCGTTCCTTTTCCGTCTGGCAGGGCACGCAAAGGCGCACACCGGGCAGGGCCTCCCGCCGCAAAAGGGGAATGGCCTCGCCGCAGTCTTCGCAAAATTCCAGGCTCTCCCCCCGGGGCAGCCTGCGCCGCGCCCTTTCGGCGGCTTCCTCCAAAGTCGCGGCTATCTGCTCGCTGACCGCGCCGTCTCCGGCCCAACCCACGGCCACCTCAGGCAATCTCCGCCTCGCCCCAGTCCAGGGCGGTGAAGCCCAGGGTCAGGCCCAGTTCGCGCAGCAACTCTTTTTCCTCCAGATCCAAGCCGGACCGGAACCGTTTATCGTCAGCCAGTTCCAGCCAGCGGTTCTGGCTGGCCCATAGATCCAGCCCCAGGCCATCGGCTCGATTGACTATTTTCAAAAACCGGACCAGCCCGTCCAAAACCGGCCTGAGCGGCCCGTTCCCGGCCAGGTCCCGGAAGGCCTTATCCAGAAAATCATCCCCCAGGTCCCTAAGTTCGGCCTGAAACTGGGCCGGGCCATTGAGCCACCCCTGGGCGGCGAACTCGGCCAGGGCCTCGAAATCGAGCCGGCCCGGGCCCGGGCTCAAGAGGCGGCTGAAGATCGCTTCCGAGGCGGCCCGGTGGAGAAAGCCCTCGGCCCAGTCCGCGGGCGGGGTGACCGTCCCCTCCGGCGACAGGGTGAGTTGGTGGAACTCTTCGGCCTGGGCCCGAACTTCGGCCAGGGCTCGTTTGACCACGGCGTGGACCAACTGGCGGCGGGCCCCGGGCAGAAGGTCCGCCCACCCGAAACAGGCGGTGCCGTCCGGCATCAATTCGGCCAGGCGGTCTTCCGCCGACATCCGGGCCAGGGTCTCCTGGTTGAGCCAGGCGGGAATTTCAAACTCCGCCTCCAGATCGGCCACCCAGAGATCCAGGGGATGGGGGCCGCCTATATGGCGGGCCAGGCAGAGGTGGCTGGTGGTCCGTTCCAGCCGGCGGTCTATCAGGTCAACCACCCCGGCCAGGACCTGCTGTCTGTCATCCTGGAACACGACTTGGGCCCGGGGCTGAAAAGAGTTTTCCTCAAAGGAGTCCAGAGCCGGGGAGACCTCCAGGAGGGCGGCCGCGGCCCAGTGGGCGGCGGATACCCCGGGAGACAGGCGACCGCTCTCCACCGCCTGGCGCCAGACCTCCCGGCCCGTGGCGTAGGCGGGGATGTTGGGCCGGATGAGGTCCAGGTGGGCCAGGAACCCTTCGCGGAGACCGGTCCCGGCCAGGGGCTCGGCCAGTTCAATGGCCCGAAGGGCGTAACGCAGGTTCTGCACCGGCTCCAGCCCTGATACTTCATCGAAAAACCAGCCGCAGCTAGTGAACATGTAAAGGCTCATCAACTGGGCTTCCAGAAGGGCCCAGACCTGGCGGCGCCCCTGGGGGTCAAGCCCCGCGGCCAGGCCGTGGGCGGCCAGAAAGTCTTCCCTGAGCTTCGGCTCGTAACCGTTCAGTACCAGCTTGATGTATTCGTCACGAGCCCGCCAGGGGTCTTTCAGAAGGCGCCCGCCGGACTTTTCAAAAATCTCGGCCAGCCGGTCGCGCAGCCAGTCCAGACCCTCACGCAAGGGGCGGCGCCATTTCTGGTTCCAGGTCCCGCCCCCGCCCCCGGTGTTGCAGCCGCAGTCGTCGCGCCACCTCTCCACGCCGTGGGCGCAGCTCCAGGAACTGTTGTCGAAGATCCGGGCCTCCCTGGCCGGCGGGAACTGGGCCAGATAGTGGCCGTAGTTGGTCAGTTCAATGGCTTCAGGGCCGCCGATCCCCGAGGAAAGGCGGTCGAAGACCCAGGCCAGGGCCATTTCGCCGAAGGTGAAGTGGTGGCCGTAGGATTCGCCGTCCGTGGCCAGGTTGACCAGACGGGGCCCGCCGTCGTCCCGAGCCTGACCGAAAGCCTCTTCCACCCGGGCCAGAAGCGCGGCCCCGTCGCCCAGGAGCCGCTCAAAGGCGATGGCCCGGGAAACAGGGCCGTCATAGAAAAAGACATCCAGGTAGTCCCCGGAACCCCGGCCCCAGAAGACGCGGTAAGGCTCCCGGGGGTCCACCCGCCCGCCGGAAACATCCAGCCAGGCCGTTTCCTTCCCCTTCCGGCCCGCGCCCCGGGGCTTGGCCGCTGAAAGAGGCCGGACCGCCCGGGCCTGGTTCTGGGCCAGAACGGTGAACTTCAGACCCTCCCGGGCCAGCATTTCCAGGGTGGCCAGGTCCACTGCCGTTTCGGCCAGCCACATGCCTTCGGGCCGGCGGCCGAAACGGCGTTCAAAATCGGCCAGGCCCCAGCGGATCTGGGTCAGGCGGTCCCGGGGGTCGGCCAGGGGCATGATGATGTGGTTGTAAACCTGGGCCAGGGCCGGGCCGTGCCCGTCCCGGGCCGCGGCCGCCCGCCGGTCGGCCGCCACAATGGCCGCCAGGGTCTCAGGGTCGAATTTTTCCAGCCACGACAAAAGGGTCGGGCCGAAGTTGAAACTCATATACTCGTAGTTGTTGAAAAAGCCCTTGATCCCCCCGGCGCCCATAAGGCGGGCGCGGGCGTTGGGAGCATAGCACTCGCGGTTGATGCGGAAATTCCAGTTCTCGAAGGGGGCCGCGGAAAGCTGGGGCTCAATGGTCGAAAGCCAGGGGTTTTCCCGGGGGGGCTGATAAAAATGGCCGTGGATGATGAGATGGCGGCTGGACAATTTTTTTCTCCCTCATTCCAGAACTTTTTCAAACAACTCCAAATATTTCCGCGCCGAACTGCCCCAGGAAAAATCCTCTTTCATGCCGGCCTTCACCAGGGCCCGGAAATCGGCGGGCTGGGCGAATAGGTCCACAGCCCGGCGCACGGCCAATAGCAGGGCCTTGTCCTGGAACTGGGAAAACTTAAAGCCGGTATCCCAGAGGCCTTCGGGGTTGAGGCCGGCGAAGTCGCGCACGGTATCGTTCAATCCCCCCACGGCCCGGACAATGGGGACCGAGCCGTATTTCAGGGCGTAGAGCTGGACCAGCCCGCAGGGCTCATACATGGAGGGGACCAGGATAAGGTCGGCCCCGGCGATGAGACGGTGGGACAGGGCCTCGTTATAGCCGAATAAGGCGCGGCACTGGTCGGGGAAGCGCTCCGCCAGATCCCGGACCATCTCTTCATAGACCGGTTCGCCCGAACCCAAAATGACCAGGGCGGCCCCGGCGCGGAAGATGTCTTCGGCCGCCTCGGCCACCAGGCTCAGGCCCTTCTGGGCGGTCAGGCGGCTGACCATGCCGATGAGGGGCTGTTCAGCCGCCGAGGCGGGCAGGCCCACTTCGGCCAGGAGGGCCGTTTTGCAGGCCCGCTTGCCCTTAAGGCCGCGGGGGCAGTAATTGGCGGGGAGAAAGGGATCGGTCTTGGGATTCCAGACCTGGTAGTCCACGCCGTTGAGGATGCCAGTCAGTTTATGGGCGTGATGGCGCATGGCCCCGTCCAGGCCCTGGCCGCCCTCCGGGGTCTGGGCTTCCCGGGCGTAGGTCGGAGAAACGGTGACCAGGGCCCGGCTGAAAACCAGGCCGGCTTTCAACAGGCTGCTCTGACCGAAATATTCCAGGCCGTCGAAATTGTTGTAATGATCCGGCAGGTTCAGGACGGGCCATTTTTCCGGCGGCACCAGCCCCAGGTAGCCCATGTTGTGGATGACGAAAACGCCCCGGGGTTTGTCCAGGCCGAGTTCAAGGAGATAGGGCATCAAAAGGCCGGTCTGCCAGTCGTTGGCCAGGATTATATCCGGGGGGGAATCAAGGTGGGGGAGAGCGGCCAGCACGGCCTGGCAGAAAAAGGCGAAGCGCTCGGGGTTGTCGCTGAATTCCTGGCCGCCGTGTCCGTAAAGGCCGGGCCGGTCGAAGAACTGGTCGCAGGCCACCAGATAGACCGGCACTCCCGGTTCCAGTTCACCACGGAGCAGGCGGCCCCGGATGGTCTGGCCGCTCTGTAGCACGGGCAAGCCGACGCCGGTGTCCTGGAAGCGGTTCCGCCGGCTTTTCAGCACGGTCTGGTAAGCGGGCATGATGACGGCCGGCCGGGCCCCCAATTTGGCCAGGGCCCCGGGCAGACTCCCGGCCACCTCGGCCAAGCCGCCGGTCTGGGCCAGAGGCCAGACTTCGGACGAAGCGATGAGGATGGTTCGTTTGGCTGTCGTCATCAGATTTTCTTATTTTCCTTAGATCAAAGACCCGGCTGCAAAATATCGCAACTACAATTACCACTATATAAATTTTTTCAGGGAATGGCAAGGGCCGGCCGGAGCCCCCGGCCCCAGTTCCCGCCACAGGCCCAGGAAATCGGGGGGCCAGGGTGCCCTAAAAGTCTGGGACAGGCCGGTTTCAGGGTGTCTTAGGGTCAGGCGGCGGGCGTGGAGCATCTGGCGGGCGCAGAAAGGGGCGAGGCCGGGGTGGCGGCGGACCAGATCGCCCGCTCCCCGGCTGTAAACCGGATCGGCCAGGACCGGGCAGCCCAGGGCCGCCAGGTGGACCCGGGCCTGGTGGGTGCGGCCGGTGACCAGGGTCAGGAGCATCAAGCTGAGCCCGGTTTCCGGAAAATGCCTCAGGAGGCGGTAAACAGTGCGGGCCGGACGTCCGCCGGCGCGGCCCGCGGCCATTTTGTGGCGCTGGTTCGGGTGCCGGCCTATGGGCAGGTCCACCAGGCCCCGGCCGGCGCGGGGCCGGCCCCGGACAAAGGCCAGGTAGCGCTTGACCGTTTCGCGGCGGCTGAAGGCTTCGGCCAGCCGCCGCAGGGCCGGCTCGGTTTTGGCGGTCACCACCACCCCGCTGGTATCGCGGTCCAGTCGGTGGACCAGGCCGGGGCGCAGGCGGGCCCCGACCCCATCCAAACGGGGGTCGCGGGCCAAAAGCCCCCCGGCCAGGGTAGGACCGGCCGTTCCGGAGGCCGGGTGGACCAGAAGACCCCAGGGCTTGTTGACGACCAGGATATGATCGTCTTCAAAGAGAATGTCCAGGACGAGGCCGGGGTCCGGGGACAGATCGGTGCGGGGCGGCTCGGGCCGGGAGGCGAGGATGACCGCGCCTGCGGTCACGACTGTCGAGGGTTTCAGGACCGGCCGGCCATCCAGCCGCACCAGGCCGTCCCTGATAAGGCGGGCCAGCCGGGCGCGGGAGTAATCCGCCCCGCGGCCGGAGAGGACCTTGTCCAGCCGAAGCCCGGCCTCCTCCGGGCTCACGGTGAAGGCGATTTCCGACCCGTCGTCGGGGGGGGCGGTCAATGGGGCTTGGCCGGGCGCGCCTTGGCCGGGGCGGCGGAGCTTTTGGGCGGCGGGAAACAGGCGGCGATCTCCGCCTCTATTTCGTCTTCGGACCGCTTTGAAGCCAGGGCCACTTCCTTGACCAGGATCATCGTCACCGTGTCCAGGAGCTTGCGTTCGCCGAAGGACAGTTCCTTGGCCCCCCGCATGACCATAAGTTCGCCCATCACCGCGGCCAGATCGCAGGGCGCGCCGGTTTTTATCCTTTCGAGGTATTCGCGGTGCCGGCGGTTCCAGTTGGCGCTTTCAGGGGCCCTGGGCTGGGTCCGGAAGACCTCAAAAACCTTTTTCACCTCCCGGCGGCCCATGAGGGGCCGGAGACCCACTTCCCGGATGTTCTGGGCCGGGATCATTATTTTCAGGCCATTTTCCAGGATGCGCAGAACGAGGAATTCATAATCCCGGCTCCCGACGGTCCTTTGCTCCCGAGACTCAATAAGCCCGACCCCATGCGCGGGATAGACGGCCAATTCCCCAAGCCCGAAAGACACGCGAAGTTCCTCCTAATTACCTTATATAATCGAACATCCGGCCCTAAAAGTCAAGCCCGCCGGGACCGGCCGCGGCCGGTCAAAAATATACTTCAACCGGCCGAAGGTTTTTTGTATAATCCAAAGACATCCCCGTTTGACCTGTTTCCACCCCGGCGGATAATGCCCGATAAAGAAAGGCGGCTGAAAGCAATGGACAAAGGCCTGGTTCTGGTGGCCACCGGCGACGGCAAGGGCAAGACCACCGCCGCCTTGGGCACGACGTTGCGGGCCCTGGGCCAGGGGCTCAGGGTGGCGTTTCTTCAATTCATAAAAAACCAGGAAACGGGCGAGGGCCTGTTCCTGGCCGACCACGCGGCCCGGCGGCCGGAGAGCCTCTTTTATCGCCGGCTGGGGCTGGGCTGCTTTCGGGGCAAACCCCGGCCGGAGGACCTGGCCCAGGCCGCCCTGGCCCTGGCCCTGGCCCGGGAACTGGCCGCCAAAGATTACGATCTTTTGGTGCTGGATGAAATCTGCGTGGCCCAGGCCCTGGGGCTTATCGAGACGGCCGAGGTGGTCCGGCTCATCGAAACCAGAAGGCCCGGGCTCCACCTGTTCCTCACCGGCCGAGGCGCGGCGCCGGAAATTGTCGCCCTGGCCGACACGGTCACGGAGATGAAACCAGTCAAGCACGCCTACGAAAAAGGTGTCCCGGCCCGCCGCGGCCTGGAATTTTGAGGTTTTTATGGAGTGGTTCGACCCGGAAAACTTTTTCGACCTTAAGGGCCTGGGGCCATTGGCCGGCCTGTTCGAGGGCGTCGGCCGCGTCTGGGAGATATTGGACAGCCTCACGCCTTACATTGCCCGGACCATGCGTCCCAACGTGGCCGAGTTGCGGCGGCGCGGCGGCCTGACGGCCGAGCCGGCGGGCCTTCTGGAAGGGCGGGTCTATTGGGGGGTGGACTATGAACCGGGGGATCCGGCCAAGGGGGGGCTCCGGGTTTACCACCAGGGACATGAACTCCCCGGGGCGGCCCTGATAATGCCGGGCGTGATGCTGGCCGACGACGGGCTGGAAATCGGGGACGGGGCCCTGGTGGAGAGCGGGGCCTTCCTCCGGGGGCCGTCCGTCATCGGCCCCCGGTCCGAAGTGAGGCAGGGGGCCTATGTGCGGGGCGGGGTCTGGTCCGCGCCGGGCGCGCTCATCGGGCACGCCACCGAGGCCAAGAACGCCCTGCTTTTGCCCGGGGCCAAGGCGGGACACTTCGCCTATCTGGGGGACAGCCTCCTGGGGCGGGAGGTGAACCTGGGCGCGGGCACCAAGCTGGCCAATCTCAAGATGACGCGGTTTCCTTATGTTTTCCGGGTGGGCGGCCGGGAAGAGGAAGTCAAGCGCCGCAAGTTCGGAGCGATCATCGGCGACGGCGCGTCCACGGGCTGCAACGCCGTCACCAACCCCGGGGTCCTGTTGGGGCGCGAAGCCAAGGTCCTGCCCAACGTCTCCGTCCCTTCTGGTTATTATCCGGCCCAGAGCCTGATCAGGGGCCGATGAATCCGCTCCTGGCCACCCTCGCGGCCGGGCTGTGGCCGGTCTTTGCCCTGGCCCCCGGCCCGGAGCCGGCCCCGGTCTTGTGGGAAACACCCGTGAGCCAGGCCGCCCCCTCCCCCGCGCCGGGCCTCTTGAGGCTGGACCCGGAGATCCAGGCCGCCCTGGAGGCGGCCGGCCGCACCAGGGCGGCGGCCGGGCCGGCCGCGGCCCTGGCCGGCCTGGAAAAAGCCGAGGAGCCGGCCCTGGTCCTGTTCCGGGCGGGCCTCAAGCGGGCCTCCGGCGACGGGGCCGGCGCCCAGGCCGACTATGAAAAAGTCCTGTCCTCCCCGGACCGCTCCGCCTTGAGGGCCATAGCCCTGTCCGGCCTCAAGGCGGGCTTGCGCCAAAGGCTGGCCGCCGGGGAACGGGGCTGCTATACGCCTCTTTTGCGTGCCCTGAAGGAAGAATGGCTCAATGTCGAGGCCCTAGACCTGGTCGCGGCCATCTTCGCCGATCCCGAAGCCCCGGCCGAGGCCAGAGACTATGCCAAGTCCCTGGAGCCGCTCCTGGCCCTGCGCCTGGGGCGCTATGACCAGGCCGCGGACCTCTGGGCCGCCTCCGGCGAGACCGAGGCCCTGAAATGGCTGGCCGAAACGGAACTCAGGCGGGGGCGCTTCGCCCGGGCCGCGGAACTGCGCCTGGGGGCCAAACCCCCGGGCCGGACCAAGGGCCTGCCCCCCGACCCCCGGACGGCCTTCACCACTCTGACCAAGGGCGGGTTCTACCGGAAAGCCCTGGACCTGGCCAAAAAACATCCGGCTTTGGAAAAGGAGCGGGATCACGGCTGGCGCCTGGGCCTGGCCGCCCTGGCCGAAAAGGATTGGGCCGAGGCCCGAGCCTGGTTTGAACCCTTGACCAAAGACGGCCGGCGCCAGGCCGGGGCCTGGTATTTTCTGGGCCGGGCCCTGGCCGGAGCCGGACGGGCGGCCGAGGCCCGGGAGGCCTACGCCCGGGCCGCCCAGGGCCCGGCCGGCTATTACCGGATCCTGGCCGAGGGGCTCCTGGCCAAGGGTCAACCGGCCCCGGCCCCGGACGCCCTCTGGGGGCCGCTTCTGGCCCCCGGTCCGGCCGGGCACGACCGGGAAAGCCTTGGCTTCCACCTGTGGATAACGGAAAAGGGCTTCAGCGGACCGGGTCTGGATAAGGCCGCCGCCGACCTCCTGGCCGCCGGGCCGGTCCTGGCCGACGGCCCGGACGCGGCCAAACTGAACGAGACCCTGGCCGGACACCTGGCCCGGCGGGACTGGGCCGGGCTGATACAATTCCGGCAGAGCCAGCCGGAGGCCTTCAAAAAACTCACCCCGGGCGCCCGGGACCTCTGGCCGCCCCTGGCCGCTTCGGCCGCGGCCCGGGTCGGCGATTTTCGTCTGGCCCTGAGACTTTTCGGAGACATCAAGGGAGACGGAGAGCCCGGGCTTAAGAAATGGGGCCACCCCCCGGTTTACGGCCGCCAGGTCTTGAGCGCCTGGCGGAACCACGCCCTTTCCCCGGCCCTACTTATGGCTCTTATCCGAACCGAGAGCGCCTACCAGGCCGATATCATCTCGGCCTCCAACGCCCGGGGCCTCATGCAGCTCCTGCCGGCCACGGCCGCCCGGGTGGCCCTGGCCCTGGACGAGGAAATACCCGGCCCCCTGGCCCTCTTCGGGCCGGATCTGAACATCCGCTACGGGGCCTGGTACCTGGCCGCCCTGGCCGAAGGCTTCGGCCACGAGGCCCTGGCCCTGGCCGGTTACAACGGCGGCCCATACAACATCAAAAGCCTCATTTCCGCCAAGCCGGGCATGCCCCTGGATGTCTTCATCGAATCGCTGACCTCGGAGGAGACGGTCAACTATGTCAAGCGGGTCATCGAAAACCGCTATATTTATGAAATGGCCTATCTGGGGCGGGCCGTCCGCCCCGACCTCACCGGCCCCCTCCCCCCGCCCCAGCCGAGCCTGCCGGATTTTTAAGCGGCCAACTTGCGAAAAAACCCCCTTCCCCCGCCCCGGCCGCTCTTGACAAAAAAAATTGTTTGTTGGATTCTACAACCAGGATCGCATCATTACAAAAGGTAAACGGAGACGCCATGGAAAAGCGGGAACTGATCATTCTGGGCGCGGGCCCAGCGGGCCTTACGGCCGCCATATACGCCCGGCGGGCCGATCTCGACACCCTGGTCATTGAAAAGGGCCTGCCCGGCGGCCAGATAAGGATAACCGCGGAACTGGAAAACTGGCCCGGCCAGATAAACTCCACCGGCGTGGGCCTGGCCGACAGCTTCCGCCAGCACGCGGAGCATTTCAAGACCGATTTCCTGACCGCGGAAATAAAGGGCCTCCGCCTTGATGGCGACCGCAAGATAGTGACCACCTCGGCCGGGGAGCTGGAGGCCGGGGCCGTAATAGTGGCCACCGGGGCCTCCTTCCGGCGGCTGGGCTGCCCGGGGGAGGACAAGTTCATAGGCTGCGGGGTAAGCTTCTGCGCGGTCTGCGACGCCGAATTCTTCGTCGATGAGACCGTGGCCGTGGTCGGCGGGGGCAACACGGCTGTGGAAGAAGCCATGTATCTGACCCGTTTCGCCAATAAGGTCTATATCATCCACCGCCGCGACGAATTCCGGGCCGATCCCCTGGTGCGCCAGCGGGCGGCCAAAAACGAAAAATTGGTCCCGGTGCTGGATTCGGTGGTGGAAGCCATTGAAGGGGAAGACCTGGTGGAGAGGGTCCTGGTCAAAAACGTCAAAAGCGGCGAGGTGACGCCCCTTTCAGTGGCCGGGGTCTTCATGTTCGTGGGGACCCTCCCCCACGTGGAATTCCTCGGCGGCCTCCTGGAAAAACGCGAGGGCGGCTGGCTGGCCACGGACCGCGACCTGGCCACCTCGGTGCCGGGCATATTCGCGGCCGGCGATGTGCGCGACACCCCCTTAAGACAGGTCGTCACCGCCGCCGCCGACGGCGCCCTGGCGGCCATGAGCGCCTATCACTACCTGGAAACCCGCCGCCCGTAAGGAGAAAAATCATGACCCACGCGGCTGTCAAATCCTGCGCCAACTGCCTGGTCTTCACTCCCGAACTGGCCCTCCACTACGGCAACACCCCCTACATGGAAAGAAGGACCAAGCCGGATTCGGAATTCCTGGCCGCCCTGCCCGGCCGGGCCCAAAGTTATGAAGAGGCCGCCCGCTACGCCCCCAACCTGGTCTTCATCGGCGCCCTGAGCCCGGAGGACCTGGCCGGGCGGCCCCAGAGCTGGCTGGAACACCTGGAGCCGGCGCCGGTGCGCGACGGGCTCTTCGGAGAATTGATGCCCGAGGACGAATTCCTGGGCCTGATGGATATCTGCGACGTCTTCGACCTGATATGGCTGACCGAAGATTTCGCCGCCCGGGCGCGGGACCGGCTACAAGCCCGTAATTTCTGGACCGCCGAGCAACTGGCCCGCCTGGAAAAAGGCCGCCCGGCCGCGGAAATCGAGGCGGAGATAAAGAACCACGAAGCCGCGCCCCTCTACTTCCAGGGCCTGGTGGCGGGCTGCTGCCGCCGGGGCCATGAGACGGATGAAAACCTGTCCGCCCACGTGCTTCTGGAAAACCTCGCCTCCAAGGCCACCTCGGTCCTGGCCCTCCAGCACCTGCTGAAAAAATCCGGCCTGGCCCCCGAAGAACTGGACTTCGTGGTGGAGTGTTCCGAAGAAGCGGTCGGCGACATGAACCAGCGGGGCGGAGGCAACCTGGCCAAGGCCGTGGCCGAGATAGCCGGCTGCCAAGACGCCAGCGGCTTCGACGTGCGGGCCTTCTGCGCCGGGCCGGTGGCGGCCCTCATCAGCTCGGCGGCCATGGTGGCCACGGGCGCCCGCCGCAACGTGGCCGTGGTGGCCGGCGGGGCCGTGCCCAAGCTCTACATGAACGCCCGCGACCATGTCAAAAAAGGTCTGCCGGCCCTGGAAAACTGCCTGGGGGCCATGGCCGTGCTCCTGACCCCGGAGGACGGGGAGAACCCCGTGCTCCGCCTGGACTCCATCGGCAAGCACAGCGTCGGGGCCGGGGCCTCCCCCCAGGCCGTCACCACGGCCCTGGCCTGGGAACCTCTGGAACGGCTGGGCCTGAAACTGACCGATGTGGACAAATATGCCCCGGAACTTCACAACCCGGAAGTGACCCTGCCGGCCGGGGCCGGCAACGTGCCCGAGGCCAACTACAAGATGATCGCCGCCCTGGGGGTGATGAAGAAACAGTTGGAACGGGGCGACATAGACGGCTTCGTCCGCGAGCGGGGCCTCATGGGCTATGCCCCCACCCAGGGGCACATCCCCTCGGGAGTGCCCTATATGGGCCACGCCGCGGCGGCCATGAAACAGGGCCGCTTGAAAAGGGTGATGATCATCGGCAAGGGCAGCCTTTTTCTGGGCCGCCTGACCAACCTGGCCGACGGGGCCTCCTTTCTCCTGGAGCAAATGCCGGCCGGAGGCGCGGCCGATGGCCCGGCCGTCACGGTCCGGGATGTCGAAGAAGTGGTGCTGGAAGCCTTGGGCCAACTGGCCGACGCCCTCTCCAAATAGGAGAAGCCATGACGGACGACAAGAAGAAGATCATCGGCCAGGCTTTGGCCCGGGTGGTGGCCCGGGCCAAAAGCGGCTTCGACCCGACCCCGGTGGGCCTCATGGCCGCGGGCAGCGAACTGGGCCAGGCCGAACTTTTAGAAGGCGGCCGCCAGGCCCAGGCCGAAGACCCCCGCCTCAAGGTGGTGGCCATCGGCCCCCGGCACCCGGGTTATGAGGACCTGGACTGGCTGGAAACGGGCGAGGACGAGGCCGGGGTGGCCCAAGCCCTGGATATGGCCTTAAATGAAGGCCGCATCCAGGGGGCCGTAGCCCTGCACTATCCCTTCCCCCTGGGAGTGACCACCATCGGCCGGGTGGTGACCCCGGCCCGGGGCCGGCCCCTCCTTTTAGCTTCCACCACGGGCACGGCCGCGGCCCAGACCGGACCGGCCCTGGTCCTGAACGCCGTCTTCGGCCGGGCCGTGGCCCGCAGCCTGGGGCTGGCCAAGCCCACCCTGGGCCTACTGAACATAGCCGGGGCCGGCCAGGCCCTCCGAGCCCTGACCTCCCTGAAGGAGGCCGGCTATCCCCTGGAATTCGGGGCCAGCGGCCGGGCCGACGGCGGGGCTCTGCTCCGGGGCAACGACCTTTTGAATCCCGCCGTGGATATCTGCCTCTGCGACAGCCTGACCGGCAACGTCCTGATGAAGCTTTTCGGCGCTTGGAACACCGGCGGGGCCTACGAGGCCCTGGGCTGGGGCTACGGCCCCTCGGTGGGCTCCGGCTGGAAGCGGGTGGTCTCCATAATCTCCCGGGCTTCGGGCGCGCCGGTGGTGGCCGGAGCCCTGCGGTTCACCGCCGCCGCCATCCGGGGGGGCCTCCCGGAAAAAGCGGCCGAAGAAATGGCCGCCGCGGAAAAAGCCGGATTAGCCGCCGTTCTCGGCAGCCTGACCCCGGCCGCGGCCCCGGCGGCTGAAGGCGAAGTAAAGGCCCCGCCGGCTAGGCCCACGGAAGAGGAGATCCACGGCGTGGATGTCCTGGACATAGAAGCCGCCGTGACCTGCCTGTGGCGGGACGGGCTCTATGCCGAATCGGCCATGGGCTGCACCGGCCCGGTGGTCAAGGTGCCCCGCGACGCGCTCACGGCGGCCCTGGACTGTCTCAAGCGTCACAACTTCATATAAGGGAGAATGTCATGCTCGTCATTGACAAGGACAATTTTGAAGCCGAAGTGGTCAAGAGCGAAATGCCGGTCATCGTGGACTTCTGGGGGCCCCAGTGCGCCCCCTGCCTGGCCCTCATGCCGGAGGTGGAAAAGCTGGCCGGGGAATACGAAGGGAAACTGAGGATCGGCAAGCTCAACTCGGCTGAAAACCGCCGGTTCTGCATGAGCCTGAAAGTCATGGGCCTGCCGACCTTCCTCTTTTACAAAAACGGGGAATGCCGTGAACGCCTCTCGGGCGACGAGGTGACCCTGGAAACCATCAAAGCCGCCGCGGAACGGCTCTTGGCCTGACCATTTTTCGCCGCGAAAAAATCTGGGGGCTTGAGGGGGGGTTCAAGCCTCCAGGTTGACATTGGTGGCGCGCTTTTCAATGGGAGCAGTATACCTGTTGAATGTAACTTGGTATAAACCAGAGGCCACGCTAAGGTCCAAGGATTAAAAGCTTTCAAAGTTGAATCTCCATCTCATCTCTGAAATATTTGTATACACCAAAACAATAATAGACAAACAATTTAATACAAACATTATGAATACATTTCTGCTTAATAAAACTTCATTCGTTTTTTTTATTGCAATATTTTGCAAAAATAAGCCGATGAAGTTTATTCCGCCTAATAAGAAAAATATTTTAACACAATACGTTAGACTATTATACAGGGATAGCGATAGCGAAAAACCAATTAGTCCCCCAAATGTTCCTATCCAGCCAAAAGAAGTTAGAAATGGTGATTTTAAATTGGCAAATTCGTCATTCCCCTTACTGTTAAATGGCCATTGCCGATTATACCGTCTGCTTGTCAAAGATAAATATAAAGCTAACGCGAGGTAATATGGGGCAAAGGTCATATGGATAGCTAAAAGATTAAAAGGATCTCGGGTCAAATTGTAAAGAGATCCCTTTGAAAATATCAATTCAGAGACCATAAAACATCTTATTACAATTTACAATTATGCTTTCAGACAAGTTGAACGGCTTGCTGGCCGTAAAATTGTAATATATGACGGCCAACCCCGCTAATATTATTGACAAGATGAAAGCTTTGCTTATTTCTTTTAATATATTAACGTATGCGGTCATAGTGTATTTCCATAGGTTTTGTCCGGCATCCGCTCTTTTAATTTATCTATAAATGTGCCCTTCTGTAGAGACAAGGCATGCCTTGTCTCTACGTCTCTACGATTTTGCCGCTATCCCATATATTGCCCGTCTTATGCTGTCCATAATGTGTCGGCCCTCCAATTCAATGGATTGTTGACAATATATTCCACAATTTGGGCATATTCTTCGTCATTGCGGATGATGTGGTCGTGGAAACGTGATTGCCAAGCAAAATCTAATCCCATTTTGTTACATTGCCTGGTTACTGCTGATTTGTAGCCAGCTATAATTGACGATATCGTATTTTTTCCGGGATTACGAAACCGAGATTGCCCTGGTGGTTGCTTCTGGGGTTGATTTTGATCTTGTAGAGACAAGGCATGCCTTGTCTCTACGTTTACCTCGTTATTTCTGCTTACAGTGCCGGAGGTATTTTTATCTCTCATTTTTCTGTCGCTTTCATCACCAACCGAACTATCGATTATGACAAGGCCATGAATATGGTTGGGCATGACAACAAACTCACGCAATTTGATGTTTTTAGCATGATTGACGATCTCGTTCCATAATTGTGCGGCGATTTTTCCTAATGGGGTCAAATGTATTTTCTGCTCAACAATATTGCCGAAAAATGGCTTCCGGTTAGCTGTGCATATTGTTATGAAATACGCTCCGCTATTACTGTAATCCCACCATTGCGCCCGTATCGAATGGACTCTATATTTATTTTTATACTTTTCATTCATGCTTTTATCTTCATCCGTTTCAATGTCTCCACAAGCTCACATTTCCACCTCGGCTACTAAATTTTTTTATTCCGAAGGCGGCGAAAGGTCAATGCCCGGCTGGGTGCAGGCCAGGACCAGGCGGTCGGTGATGTTATCGGAACCGGCCCGGGTGAATTTTTCCAGAAGGTCGGGGACGGTGAGGCGGGCTTTTTCAGCCTGGCCCACGTCCAGGATGACCCGGCCGTGGTCCATCATGACCAGGCGGTGGCCGTAGGTCAGGGCCTGGTGCATGTTGTGGGTAATCATCAGGGTGGTGAGGCGGCTTTTCTCCACCAATTCCTGGGTCAGATGCATGGTCAGGCGGGCGGTCTTGGGGTCCAGGGCGGCGGTGTGTTCATCCAGGAGCAAAAGGGTCGGGCGGACCAGGGTGGCCATCAAAAGGGTCAGGGACTGGCGCTGACCGCCGGAGAGCAACCCCACCGGGTCGGTCAGGCGGTCTTCCAGGCCCAGGTCCAGAGCGGCCAAAAGGTTGCGGTAGCCGGCCCGATCCTGTTTCCTCACCCCCCGGGCCAGACCCCGGCGCCGGCCCCGGAGGGCGGCCAGGGACAGGTTCTCCTCAATGGTCATGGAGGCGCAGGTGCCGCTCAGAGGATCCTGGAAGACCCGGCCGATGAGGCCGGCCCTCTGGTATTCAGGCTGGAAGGTCAGATCCCGGCCGTCCAGGACGATGCGCCCGGCATCCGGCAGGTGGGCCCCGGAGATGCAGGCCATGAGGGTGGATTTGCCGGCCCCGTTGCCGCCGATGATGCTCACGAATTCGCCCTCGGCCACCGTAAGGTCCAGGCCGTTCAAAGCCCGAACTTCGGTGACCGCGCCCCGGCCGAAAAACTTGACCAGGCCTTCGATCTTAAGCACGGGCGCCCCCGCGCCCGGGCGACTCGGCCCAGGCGGCTTTGAGCCGGGGCATGACCAGGGCCAGCGCCACCAGGGCGGCGGTGATGAGGTTGAGGTCGCTGGGGGTGAAGGAAAAACCCTTTACCTTCAGGCTCAGGGCCAGGGCGATGGCCACGCGGTAGGTGACGGAGCCCAGGAGCACGGCCAGCACCCGCACCTGGATCTTGCGGCTGTTCAATAAGGTCTCCCCGACCACGATGGAGGCCAGGCCCGCCACGATGGTCCCCACGCCCATGCTGACGTCGGCCGCGCCCTGGTTCTGGGCCACCAGGGCCCCGGAGAGGGCGGCCAGGGAATTGCTGAGACCCACGCCCAGGACGATGGTGAAATGGGTGTTGACCCCCAGGCTGGTGATCATGCGGGGGTTGTCGCCGGTGGCCAGTAAGGCCTGGCCGAACTCGGTGCGAATGAGCCAGATGAGGCCGCCGGTAATGATGACCACCCCGGCCAGGAAGACCAGGTTGGAAGTCAAATAAGGGGGGAGCCCCAACCCGGCCAGGGAGTCGAAGACCGTGGGCCGGCCGATGAGGGCGATGTTGGGGCGGCCGCCCATGACCCGGATGTTGATGGAATACAGGGCGGTCATGGTCAAGATGGAGGCCAAAAGGTGGAGGATGCGCAGCTTGGTGGTCAGAAGCCCGGTGACCATGCCGGCCAGGAAACCGGCCCCCATGGCCGGCAACAAGGCCAGGAAGGGGGGCCAGCCGGAGACTATAAAGACCGAACAGACGGCGGCCCCCAAAGGCAGGCTGCCGTCCACGGTCAGGTCCGGAAAATCCAGCACCCGAAAGGTGATATAGACGCCCAGGGCCATGATCCCATAGACCAGGCCCTGTTCTATGGCGCCTGAAAAGGCGTAAAGGGTCACTTGATGATTTCTTCGGCCCGGTCCAGCACCGCCTGGGGGATGACCACGCCCATGCTCTCGGCTACGGGCAGGTTGATCACCAGGGTGGCGTCCTTCTGAGCTTCCACCGGCATGTCGGCCGGCTTGGCCTCGCCCTTAAGGATCCGGGCGGCCTGGACTCCGGTCTGGCGGCCAAGCTTATAGTAATTGATGGCCAAGGAGGCCACCCCGCCTTTGCGGGCGGCGTCGGCTTCCCCGGGATAGAGGGGGATCTTGTTCTCCACGCAGATCTTGATGACCGACTCCTGGCTGGAAATGACCGTGTTGTCGGTGGGCAGATAAATGACGTCCACCCCGCCCACCAGGCTCTTGGCGGCCTGATAGACGCCGGCGGTGTTGACCGTTATGGCTTCCTTGATTTCAAAGCCGTATTTTTCGGCGGCTTCCTTGAGAATACCGACCAGGACCAGGGAATTGGCCTCGCCGGCATTGTAGATGACGCCCATATTTTTGGCCTTGGGGTGGATCTCCCGGATCAGGGCCACCTGCTCCTCAATGGGGCTCATGTCCGTGGTGCCGCTGACGTTGCCGCCCGGACGCTCCAAGCTGTCCACCAAGCCGGCGCTCGGAGGATCGGTCACGGCCGTGAACAGGATGGGAATATCCTTGATCTTCTGAGCCGTGGCCTGGGCGCTGGGAGTGGCCACGGCCAGCACCAGGTCCGGCTTTTCACCCTGGATCTGGCTGACTATCTGGAGAACCGTGGGCATATTGGCTTGAGCGATGTGTATTGTGAAGACCGCGTCCTTGAAGCCCTCGTCGGCCAGGGCGTCCTTGAAGCCCCGCACCGCGATGTCCAGGGCGGGATGCTCCACGAACTGGTTTACGGAAATGTTCACGGCCCCCGCGGGCCGGGCCGCAAACAGAAGGGCCAGCAAAAATAAAGGGATCAGCTTTTTCATAGGTCACTCCTGGGTGATGTTGGGGCCGCGGTCAGCGGCAAATATCCAAAGAAAAACTCTTTGTCAGACGACGAGATTCGTCGCAGACGGCCCGGACCTGATCAAGGCTGGTCAGGGGCTCGGCGGGTATGTCCTCCAAGGCCCGCCGCACCAGGCGGGGAATATCGAGGAAACCGACGGCCCCGGCCAGGAAGAGCTTCACCGCTTCTTCATTGGCGCTGACGAGAATGGCGGGGGCGGTGCCGCCTTCCCGTCCGGCCTCCCCGGCCAGCTTGAGGGCCGGAAAATTCTCATAGTCCGGGGTCTCGAAAGTCAAGTGCCCCCGGCCCTGGTCACTGGAAAAGCCGGGCAGGTCCAGGGGCGAATAATTGGCCAGGCCCGGGCCTTCACGCGCGGACAAGAGGGGCCAACGCCTGGGGTGGCTTAAGGCGTAGGCGACGGCCAGGCGCATATCGGCCTGACTGAGGACGGCCGACTGAGCCCCGTCGATATATTCGACCAGGGCGTGGACCAGGCTCTGGGGATGAACCAGCACCTCCAGCCGGTCATAGGGCAGGCCGAAGAGATGGTGAGCCTCAATGAGTTCCAGGCCCTTGTTCATCATGGTGGCTGAATCGCAAGTGACCTGGGGTCCCATACGCCAGCGGGGATGGGCCAGGGCCTGTTCCCGGGTCACCTTCTGAAGAGCCTCGGCCGACAGGCCCCGGAAAGGCCCCCCGGAGGCGGTCAGGATAAGACGGCGGACATCCTCGGAGCAGGACAGCCCCCCCAGGAGTTGGAAAAGGGCCGAATGTTCGCTGTCCACCGGAATGATCTCCGCCCCGGTCCGCCGGGCCAGGGGCAGGAGCAATTCCCCCCCGGCCACCAGGGACTCCTTGTTGGCCAGGGCCACCTTGCGGCCGCGTTCCACTGCGGCCAAGGTCGGGGGGAGCCCGGCCAGACCCACGATGGCTGAAAGAACGATGTCGGCCTCGCTCTCGGCGGCCACCGCCGCATAACCCTCCGGGCCGCAGACCACTTCGGGCGGCTCTCCGCACCCCAGGTCGGACAGGCAGTCCAAAAGCTCGCGGCGCTCCCCGGGGCCGGCCACGGCGGCCAGCCGGGGCCGATGGACCATGATATACTCAGCCAAAACCCGCACTTGGCGGGCACAGGACAGGGCGGTCACCTCGATCCGCCCGGGAAAGGCGTCAGCCAGATCCAAGGCGCTCCGGCCAATGGAACCGGTGGCGCCCAATATAGCGAGTTTCATACCAGGGGCCGCCTCACGCTTAAGAATATTAAAGTGTCCGCTTTTTCCGGTTGTTTGTCAAGAATATTGTAGCCGCGCGGCAAGCCGGTGAATACCTGTTGACAACCAAAACCGATGACGTAAAATACGATTGGCTGGATGTTATCCTGACGGAGTTGCCAAGATGATCAAAAAAATATTCCGGCGCCTGGTGTTAGCCGCTTGGCTCGCGGCCAGCCTGACCCAACCGGCAATCCTAACGGCCCAGGAAAGCGAAGAAGACTTTTCAGGCTCCTTGGGCGTGGCCGTGGTGACCAGTCCTGAGTTCGAGGGCTCCAACCGCTACAGGGCTCGGGTCCTGCCGGTGATGGATCTGTCCTACGGGCCGGTCTTCCTCTCCATGGGCGATGGTCTGGGCCTGAACCTGGTCCCGGCCCCGGGCTGGACCGTGGCCCCGACCCTGCGCTACCGCTGGGCCCGGAAGGAAAAAGACAGCGACCTCTTAAGAGGCCTGGACGATCTGAAGGACGGGGTGGAAGCTGGGGGCATCATCCGCTGGAAGCCCGGCCCGGCCGGCCTGAGCCTGAAAGTGTTCCAGGGGCTGGGGCGGGTGGACGGCCTGACCGCGGAGTTGGGGGCCGACTACGGCACGGCCCTGACCGAAGACCTTTCAGGGTCGGTGGGCCTGTCGGCCGTGTTCGCCGACCGGAAATACAACCAAAGATACTTCGGCATAACCCAGGCCCAGGCCGGGAAGTCCGACTATCGGGCCTACGACCCGGGGGCCGGCTTAAAAAATGTGGCCGCCACAGCTTCCTTGGGCTATGACCTGACCGAATACCTGGAGTTGGGACTTTGGACCCAATACAAGCGCCTGACCGGCCCGGCCGCCGATTCGCCCCTGGTGGAACGGGGCTCGGCCGACCAATTCCTCTCGGCTCTATCTTTAAGACTCAATTTTTAACTTCGCAGGAACGCATGGCCAGGATGGTCCGGCTGATCAAATCGTCCAAGTCCCAGCCCAGCCCGGCGGCCCCCTTTTCAATGACCTCCCGGGAACAGCCGGCCGCGAAAGTGGCTGTCTTGTATTTCTTCTTGACCGACTTCAATTCCAGGTCTTGAACGCTGCGGGAGGGGCGCATGAGGGCCGCGGCCCAAATGAGCCCGGTCAGTTCATCGACGGCGTAAAGCACCTTTTCCATTTCGTGCTCGGGCCGGACCTCCACCCCGGTCAGCCCGTAGCCGTGGCAGACCACGGACCGGATGACGTCCTCGCCCACCCCGGCCTCGCGCAGGAGTTCCGGGGCCTTCAGACAGTGCTGATCGGGAAAGCGCTCAAAGTCTATGTCGTGCAAA
>Ga0082212_10004006_pt1 | contig 20636 bp, 19 predicted proteins | sample TergutNt197P3_FD_71548 | JGI IMG/M metagenome (GOLD analysis project Ga0082212, IMG submission 71548) | Neocapritermes taracua P3 segment gut microbial communities from Petit-Saut dam, French Guiana - Nt197 P3 | ecosystem: Host-associated > Arthropoda: Insects > Digestive system > Gut ... | reverse complement strand
CAGAAACGGCAGAGTCAAACATCAAACCCTGTTCATTCGTTTCGGGTGTCGGTTTATATTCGGGTTGGGGATTATATACCGGTTCCGGAATGATTGGTTTCGGCGGAACGGTTGATTCGGCAGCACCGATTGAACCGTGTTCGTTGCTGATATAGACCTCGCCCGAACCGCTTTTTAGGATTCCGCTTCTTTCCAATTCGGATTTGAAAGTTTCCATAGCGGCTTTAAGCCCCCTCATTCTCCGGAGCACCGTAAAAGATTCGGTCTGGACTTTAATCGAAACGGCCTCATCCTCTACATCAATTGCAGAGGTATAAAGGTCGCGGTTTTTCTTTTCGATGGATTTTATTTCAGCCGCAATCTCCTCTAAAAGTAAGTAAATTCTTGAGTCTTCCATATTTTACAAAGCACCTTTCTTCCGAGTTTTTGCTAATTACATTTATCATAACATAATAAATCGGAAAAGTAAACAAAAAATCTCAAAAAAAATTAAATATTTTTGTATATTCTACTAAACACAATATGTTGTGGGGACGTTTCACACGCCCCCACAAATACTTTTGCATTCATTTCGTTTTGTTTAACTTATAAACCCTCGCCGAACGCTTTATTGAATTGTTTAATGAAGTCGCCTTCGGCATCTTCTTTATAATCTTCAGGAATATCAAATGCATCTTCGGGAATTTCAGCACTGATATAAAGTTTCATTTCATAATCAGCCTCGGACATGAACACTCCTAATAAGTCATCACCGTCAAAGAAATAACGCAGTTTGGCACCGTTATCAGCAGAGATTTCTTCGTAATACACGTCTTTGTATTCAAGAAAATCTCCTTTTCCGCTGCCTTCCATCGTTGAACCTAAAATCATATTTATCGGTTCACTGAAATTATTGTCAAACAACTCATTTATTTTATCAAGTTGTTCCTGCGTTGCCTCTTTTGAAACATAGGTTTTTGTATCATCGTCAAGAACATATATGATTCCGTCAACTACATGGACATGACCTTTTATAAAGTCCATCATATTCAAGGTAAAACTGACGTTCGCTCCTTGGCGAGATATCGCCATTTTCGCGCCGAGCATATCGGCATCCGCAAAAAACTCGTTTCCGGCAATTAAGTCATAAATCGCTAAAGTTCTGGTACCGTCCATGGTATCGCTCATTACTTTTGTTTCCTCGGCAGCGGGGGCTTCAGGGGTATAGTCGGATGAGGGTGTTTCTTTGTTTCCGCAGGCAACTAACGACAATAACATCGTTGAAACCAGCATAATTGCTAACATTTTTTTCATTTGATTTTTATTTCCTCTCTTGATTTGTTTAATTTTTTTCTTTATATTTCAGCGGGATTTTTTTCTGCGACAGATTTATCTTCTCCAAGAAACTTCGGTAAATCCATCCCCGCTTGTTTAAAGACTTCTCCCAACGGGGGAACTGATTTCATCATTCCGCTGATAAAATTAGCGGTTGAATTCTTGCCTTCGGTATCATTCCCCGAATCCCATACAGTGACTTTGTCAATTTTAATATTTTTAATCGCTTCAACCTGTACCCGCATAAGAGTTTCTAACTTATCGGCAACGATTAGTTTTACCGCGTCTTCCGCGCACCCTGCCGCCTCTACCAATTCTTTCATACCATCGGCTTGTTTAACAAGGATTTCTTTCGCGCCGTTCGCTTGGGCTTCCATTCTCGCGAATACCGCATCGGCTTCCCCTTTCGCTTTTTCTCTGACGACTTCTGCCTGTGCCTGCGCCTCAATGACCGCCTGTTGTCTTTCGATTTCGGCTTTAATAATAACATCGGCTTGCTGAGTCGCTCGTTCAAGTTCGGCGCGCCCTTGTTCCGCTAATTTTTGAGCGATGTACGATTCTTCTTTCGCTTTCGCCGCCTGAACCGCTTCCGCCGTTGTGGCTATTTTGAGTGCTTCCGCTTCTTTTTCACGGCGTTGCGCCTCTGATTGAGCAACTTGCACTTTTGCCGCGTTTTCCCCTTCAATCGCGGTCGCGTTCGCACTCGAAACCTGTACCCTTTGGTCGCGCTGCGCGTGCGCTTCACCGATTGCGCCGTCACGGTCTTTTTCGGCAACCGACTTTTTAGCATCGTTAATGGCTTTTGCCGCAGCTTCTTTTCCCAACGCCTCAATATAACCCGCCGCATCGGAAATATCGGTGACGTTTACGTTGATGAGGCGAAGTCCTATTTTCTTAAGTTCTCCCTCTACGTTACTGGAAATCTCCGCCAAAAACTTATCGCGGTTAGAGTTGATTTCCTCAATTTCCATTGTTGCGATAACCAAACGAAGCTGACCTAAGATAATATCGCTCGCAAGGTCTTGAATCTCGCTCATTTTCAACCCCAACAGGCGTTCCGCCGCATTTTGCATCACCCCCGGCTCGACAGAAATTCCCACCGTGAACCGCGATGGCACATTAACGCGGATATTCTGTTTGGACAGCGCGTTCCGCAAGTCGACGTTAATGGAAATGGGCGTCAAATCCATGTACTGGAAAGACTGAATGACCGGCCATATAAAGGACGCGCCCCCGTGAATACACTTCGCGCTTCTAGCCTGACCGTCTTTATCAGTCCCGACTTTACCGTATTTGACGAGGATTTTGTCTGACGGGCATTTCCTGTAGCGGGAAAGCACCCACATAAACAGTACAAAAAAAACAATTACGCCGCCGATAATTAAGTAAAGTATCATTTCATCCATGATTTTTCTCCTTTATTTAGATTTCTTCAACAACTAAGACATTTTCACCTAATATATCTATGACTCTGATTCCCGCGTTATTCGGAATTTCGGTTGCGATTTCGCTGACTGCATCAAATTCAACGAGGCGTTCGCTCGTTTGAATGGTTACCTTTCCCTTTCCCTCGCCTTTTGGGGGAATTCTAAGGTAGACCGTCCCCGAACTTCCGAGAAGATTTTTGACATCAAGCGTTCCCGATTGTGCTAATTTCGTTAAGTACATCATGACTTTAGCAATCGCGTACATTGTGATAAATCCGAGTACCGCCGCAATCACTACCGCTATTAACAACGGAAACCCGGTACGGTATGTAAAAATCGAAACCCATCCGAATACGCAGAAGAATGACGCGATTCCCTGCAAGGTGAACATACTCGCTGCACCGAAGTCATTCGTTCCGGAGCCGTCGCCTCCGTCAAATCCTTCCGCACCGTCGAAACCATCGCCGCCGTCAATTCCGTCTCCGCCCGCGCCGATTACAATTAAAACCGCCTGAATAACCAGCACTAATGACGCCGGTAACGCGATACAGAACAGGATTTGCTCGGTTAAAACCAAAGCGTTCCACCAATGACTGACCCATTCCATAAAAACACCACCTTATTAATAAATGACGTCAAGCTGCATAATCCTCATGAACGAGAAAAGCCCGCCCTGCGGATTTGCCGCACTCTTGTTTGAGCTTGTCAATAAAATTTACGTGCGAAGACACTGAAGAAGATTATAACAAGAAATTTTGACAAAGTCAATACTTTTTATAAAATAAATACTTGATTTTTTTACAAAATCGTGATACAATTGTTGTAAACAAAATTTACAATAATTACCGAAGGAAGTAAACTGAAATGAACAATGCTCAATTGGGGAAAAGGCTTAAAGAAGCCCGTTTAGCTAAAAAAATGACCCAATCGGACGTAGTCGGAACTTTTATAACACGCAATATGCTGAGTCAGATTGAAAGCGGTGCGGCCTCCCCTTCTCTGCGGACTTTAGAATATCTCGCCAACACATTAGAACTTCCTATCCATTATCTTGTATCACAGGAAGAATTTTCTGAAACAATTCAAACATCAATAAACCGAAAACAAAATGATGAAAGCGACTTTTTAAAATACAAAACCGCCTATATTGAAGGCAATTATGATTATGTGATTAAACAAGCCTGCGCGTTAGACGCCGAGTCTTTATTTTATGATGAGCGCACGGCTTTGCTTGCCCGCGCTTATCTGAAGTCGGTTGATAAATTAATAAAGAATCACGATGTTAAAACGGCTGTCGCTTACGCCAGTCTTGCGGCAAAATACGGGGAAGTCGGGATATATTGCTCAAGGGAAATTCGGACGGAGGCGTTGTTATTATTAGATAAGTTGTCGGAATTCGTATGACAGAACCGGTTGACCGGAATGTGAGCGAGCGGGGGGCGTTCACCCCTCAAACCAAGCATTCACCCGACAATGCTCAAACCGTTTATCACTGTAAGCCTGCACAAGTGATTTTCTAATAATTTCTCTGAAAACCGGAGTGTTTCTGCACTTGATAATCAGCCTGTAACGGAACCTGCCGTTGATACTGCCGATTCCGCTTTTGACCGGGCCTAACACTCTTATCGGAATGGGCTTTGTTTTTGTAAGCACTTCCTCTATGATTGCAACGAACGCCTTTGACGCTTCAAGGGCGTTTTTTTCTATGACATCGCAGATTTCCGCTACGCATAAATCGCAAAAAGGGGGGAACAGCAGTGTCTGTCTTATCGCCGCTTCTTCCTCATAGAATCCGCGATAGTCCTGACGCGCCGATAATCTTAAAACATAATGGTCAGGCGTGAAAGTCTGCAAGAACGCCCGACCTTTCTTGTCACCGCGCCCCGACCTGCCGACTACTTGTGTAATCAGCGAAAAAGTCCGCTCATATCCGAGATAGTCTCCTGCATAAAGCGAATTGTCAATCAGAAGAATCCCCACTAAAGTCACATTGGGAAAGTCGAGCCCTTTCGCTATCATCTGCGTTCCAACCATAATGTCATATTCGCGGTTGCCGAAACTGCCGAATCCGCGCTCATACGCGCCTTTAGTCATCGTTGTGTCCGCATCCATACGCAGAATCCTTGCGGTTGGCAACAGTTCCTGCAACTCGTTTTCAATTCGTTGTGTTCCTGTTCCGGTGTTCCGAAGAAAGCGGCTACCGCATTTGCCGCACTGCCCTGCTCCCGATTTCATAAACCCGCAGTAATGGCAGCATAGATTATCTCCCGATTTATGATAGGTCAGAGCGACACCGCAATTAGGACACATCGCGACTTCTCCGCAAGCGATACAGCAGACATAGGTGTAATATCCTCTTCTGTTCAGCAGAATCAGCGACTGTTCGCCTCTTTCGAGATTTTGGTGTAACGCTTTCAGAAGCGGTTCACTGAAGTTTCCCTTGTTTCCCATGGCGTGTTCAAGTTTCATGTCGATGATATAAACATCCGGCAAATCGTTCCCTGAATACCGGGCGGTGAGTTCCAGCAGGGTATATTTCCCGATTTGGGCTTTACGGTAACTGTCCATGGAAGGAGTCGCCGATGCCAATAACAACAGCGACTTATGCTTAAAGCACCTTTGTTTGGCGATATCACGGACATGGTACCGCGGACTTCGCTCGGATTTGTAGGTCTGCTCCCCCTCCTCGTCAATGACAATGAGTCCGATATCACTGAGCGGGGCAAACACCGCGCTTCGTGTACCGACTACGATTTTCGCCTGTCCCTCGCGTATCCGCTTGTATTCCTCTGTTCGCTTGCTCATGGAAAGTCCCGAATGTATCACCGCCGCGCTGTCACCGAAGAAACCCTTGAAAATCGCGATGGTCTGCGGAGTCAGCGAGATTTCGGGGACTAAAATCAACGCCGATTTGCCGCTTTTCAAGGCTTCGCCGACTAACTTGATAAAAACCGATGTTTTCCCGCTTCCGGTGATTCCGTGCAGAAGGGCGCATTTCGCCTCGTCCGATGCCAGGAGTTTTGTTAAAGAATCGAAAGCCCGATTTTGCCCCTCTGTCAGTGTGATATCGGAAACATCACGGTTTTCGGTTTGTGATTCCGCCTCACGAAATGCCGTTTCCTGCGTGAACTCCTCAACTAAGCCTTTTTTGACAAGATTGCTCACAACAGCAGAAGTCACGCTGCAAAGGTAGCAGATTTCTTTAACGCTTGCCGAATTATTTTCAAGCATTTCGAGAACGCTCTTTTGTTTCGGGGTGAGTTTTTCGGTGATTTCGGTTTCGGTACACCGTACAATTTTTTCGGTTTTGCCTTGCGGGAGTTTCCCTGTATTCCGTAAAACGGGCGGCAATATACATCTCACCGCATTATAATAAGTACAAAAAGTGTTTTCTTTAAGCCAGACCGCCAATCCCAGCATTTCAGCAGTCATATACGCTTCTTCGTCGATGACTTCGCTGATTTTCTTGACTGCGGCAGGGTCGTATTCTTTTGTCCCGACATTGAATACCATTCCGGTGATTTTCTTTGTGCCGCGCCCGAACGGAACCATTACTCTTTTACCCGTCTGAACCGTATTTTCTAATTCATAGGGAACGGCATAAGAATACAAGCGGTCAAAAGAATACAGTGCTTTCTCGACCGCCACTAACGCGATTATTCCTGTTTTATGGTTATCTTGACGGTTCATTAATGATGCCGCCGCTTAGAAATGATTTCCGCCGTTTCGTTGATTGCTGTCTGCAAGTCATCGTTCACTACCTGATAATCATAATGGTCGGCCAGAGCGATTTCTTCGGCGGCTGTTTTAATCCGCCTTTCGATGGTGGCTTCGTCTTCGGTTGAGCGGTTTTGGAGCCTTCTACGCAATTCTTCCAAAGACGGCGGCATGATGAAAATCGCTACAAATTTCGCCAATGTTCCTAAATCATTGAATATTTTTCGGATATTCGCCGCGCCTTCAACCTCAATTTTAAGTATGATATTCTTCCCTTCGTCCAAAGCGGACAAGATTGTTTTTTTAAGGGTGCCGTAATAATTTCCGCAATACTCGGTGTATTCGAGAAATTCGCCTTGGTTAATCAATTGTTCAAATGCTTCTCTCGTTTTAAAGTGGTAATGTTTTCCGTCTTCTTCCGAAACGCGAATTTCCCTTGTAGTCGCCGAAACCGAATAAAACAGCTCACCGCACGGATTTCCTTGGTGCCCGGCGTTAATTAAACCTTCCACAATCGTATCTTTACCGCATCCTGCCGGTCCCGATATAACAATCAACATTCCTTTTTTCATATTCACCCTAACCTTTAAAAATCCTTAAGTTGCCGTGCCGACAACACGATATGACCCGAATCCATTACATATACCGATTTGGTTTTCTTGCCGCAGGTGGCATCAACTAAAAGGTTTTTCTCTTTGGCGGCGGTAATCATTCGTTTTACCGGAGCGGCATCCGACAAAACAACGGCAACGATTCTCCCCGCGTTAAGCGAGTTCCCGTAGCCTATATCAATCAGTTCCACTTAATAATGCCCTCGCTATCTTTAAATCTTCCGGCGTTGTGATTTTTATATTGGCGCAGTCGCCCGGCACGATTTTTACTTTAACGCCGATTTGCTCAACCCCCATACTGTCATCCGTTACGGCTTGCTGATGACTCATTGCTTTTCGGTATAACGCCAAATCAAAACATTGCGGCGTCTGCGCCGCGCAGAGGGTTTCTCGGTTCGGGGTGGACTCTACGCAGTCATCTTTGACTTTCTTTATGGTATCACGAACGGGAACCGCGGGAATTGCCGCTTTGTGAAGTGTTGCCTCGTTTACGATTTTGTCAATCAAATCCGGGGTAATGAGGGGTCTTGCGCCGTCATGAATCGCAACGATGCCTTGTTGACTCCTGATTGCGTTTAGTCCGTTCCGTACAGACTCCGCTCGGTTTTTGCCGCCTTTGACTATGCCCGACAATTTCGGAATATGATGTGCAAACGAGTTGATTTTATCGTTGTTTTCGTTCACCACTATGATTTCATCAATCATTTTTGCAGCCTGAAACGCTTCAAGCGAATAAAGTAACACCGGTTTTCCTAAGATTTCGGCGAAGATTTTATCAAACCCCATTCGCGAGGAACACCCCGCCGCTACGATAATTGCTGTCGCTTTTCCCATATCAGCGAGAGGGTCTGCTGTCACGACCGCCGCCCCTGCCGTTGTTCCCGGGGTTAAAATTCGCAGGTGGTTCGGTCGCTATCGGAATCGCTTTATAAATGATGATATTGTCCGCTTGCCGCTCATCGTCCCCCGGAAAACTTGTAAGTCTTATGCGTTCTCCGGGCTGTTTGCTTGCCAAGTCAACCATGCCTTCCTGAAAATGGTAAGGGCTCGGGTTATCCAATACCTGTATATTAGAAGGGTTTACGCCTAAATCCATCAGCAAATCCATCAACTCGACAACGCTGAGTCCGGTGAAATCCGGCATGATTACAAATTCGGGCCCTAAGCTGTATTTGATGGTGATTTTGGTGCCGAAAGGTACGATTTCACCCTGTTTTATGCTTTGGTAGAACACCATTCCTGACGGTCGGTCGGGGTCATCGTTGTATTCCGGCACAAACACGAACTCCAAGAAACTAAACCGCGCTTCTCGCGCCCACCCCTCCCTGAACCTTTCGCCTACAAAATTAGTCACCTGACCCTCTTCTGTTATATCCAACGGCGGACTGCTGTCATCAGGGTCGCCTTCAGCGGCGGAATATCTGTGAATTTCACTGTTGCCTGTGGGTTGTTCAAAACGCACATTCGGTTGAAAATTTAACAATCCGGCGGCAGCGAGTATAATCAAAATCAGGAAAATCACGATAATGGCAGAAATCGCCGTCAACGCGGTTATCATCACGGCTTTTCTTTTTTTCTCCCGCTCTAACCTGCGTGCGGTGCGGCGTGATTCAACCCTGTCTTCATCATAATCATCATGAAAATCGGGTGTGTACTTTTGAATATTCGCGCTGACCGGAGGGGTTATATTGGTCAGCATCGAAGTGGATGTAAATTTTAATGTATCCGTCATTGTCCCCGAACCCGTTCCGATTTCGCCCGCGCCCCATAACAGGCGAGAGAATTCCTCAACCGTCTTGATTCGTTTTTCGGCGGTGAGTTCCATGCCCCTCATGATTGCTTTGGAAACACTTACCGGTATTACACCGTTAATGAGCATGGGTTCAATGAGTTGGTCGTCAATCAGACGCGACGGCGCGTCTTGCGGGACGATTCCGGTCAACACATTGTAGAGCAATGCAGACAATCCGTATACATCTGTCCAGTCGCCGTGACGTTCAACCCAATTGTGCTGTTCGGGCGCGGCATACCCTGCAAAAACTTCCGAATTGATTTTCGAGCCGTATATCCTTGCCGCCGTAATTGCGAAATCCGTCATGTAAATCAGCGGCGTTCCGCCCGCTAAGCTGACGAATACCGTTTTGGGGGAAATTCCTCTGTGAATAATACCCGCCGTGTTAATCCGCGCTAATGTGGTAAACATTGCCGGAAAAAGTTCCCGTACTTGTTCGGGGCTGAGCGTTCCCCCGACATTTCTGAGATAATCAGCGAGACTGATACCCGAAACATCTTCATGTACGGCGTAGGCGGTGCTGTTCTCCGAGAAAACATCGGTGATTTTCTGTATTCTCGGTGATGAACCGAAACTCTGTAACGAGCGGTTAAGTTCAATGAATTCTGACAGGTATGTTTTATAAAGCGGAAGTTCGCCCGAGTTGACCGTGAGCGGTAAAACATCCCTCGCGCGTGAACATAAAGCGTCGGGCATATATTCTTTTATGGTGATTTTAGTATCGGTAAGTGTGTCGAACCCTGCATACAAGGCACTTTCCCCATTATAGGAAATCAGCTTGCCTATGATATACCTGCCCGCAAGAAAAGTCTTCGGATACAGATAGGACGCGAGATAAACCCCATTGTCAATCCAACCGCAATGGGGACATTCACCGGGAGCGTGTGTTAAAACAGCCCCCGGCGGTTTTATGGTCATACAACTCATGCAAAGATTCGTTTCTTTCTTCACGCGTTCTCACTCTCATTATTATAAAACTTGCTATTATTTTACCCCAATAAACCCCAATTGTCAACATCTTATATTGATATATTTAAAATCTTTTGAAAAAAACCTTGACAATTTCTGCATTTTACCGTAAAATTATATGTAAATATGCTTATGTAATATACATAGCTTATTTAGTTTATTCCGGTCTAAGACCGGTTATTATAGAGAAAAGAGGATAAATAATGGAGTTTCAAATTTGGATGTTACTCTACTTGGTTTCGTTTGTTATCTGTGCCGGTGTTATTGGGTTCGTCATGTTTAAAGCGGGTATAAAACACCGCAAAGCAGTTGCCGAATCTCAAATCGAGTCCGCCGAAAAAGAGGCGCGAAGAATCATAAGCGAAGCTGACGAGAAAGCAAAAGCAGAGAAGAAAACGGCATTGGTAGAAGCGAAAGACGAAATCTTCAAACTGAGGGAGGGGGCTGAAAAAGACATTTCCCGCCTCAAAAACGAAACAGAAAGAGAATTAAAGGAACGCCGCGCTGAAATATCAAGGGCGGAACGCAGACTTCAGCAAAAAGAGGAAAACTTAGACAGAAAGAACGACAAAATCGAAAAATTAGAAGAAACGCTTCTAAGCAAACACAAAGATGTCGATAAAAAAATCGCTGAAGCGGAAAAGCAAAAACAAGCGCAGATAGATATTCTTCAAAGAATATCAGGGTACACCAACGAACAGGCAAAAGCGCATATTCTTGAATTGCTTGATACCAAGCTTGACCATGAAAAGGCACTCAGAATTACCGCGTATGAACAGAGAATTAAAGATGAGTGCGACTCCAAAGCGCGGGCGTACATCTCCCTCGCTATTTCAAGATTAGCGTCGGAAACAGTATCGGAACTCACCGTTTCGGTGGTTCCCCTGCCTAACGATGAAATGAAAGGCAGAATCATAGGCAGAGAGGGCAGGAATATTCGCACCCTTGAACAACTCACCGGTGTTGACCTCATTATTGACGACACACCCGAGGCGATTACACTTTCGAGCCATGATAAAGTTCGCCGGGAAATCGCACGGATATCACTTGAACGACTGATTCAGGACGGAAGGATTCACCCGACAAGAATTGAGGAGATGGTTGATAAAGCACGCCGCGATGTTGAAAATAAAATCAAGCAAGAAGGCGAACGCGCTGTGATGGATGCCAATGTCAACGGACTTCACCATGAACTTGTTCGATTGCTCGGGCGGCTTTATTACAGAACTTCTTACAGCCAAAATGTACTGGCACATTCGTTGGAAGTCGCACATTTGTCGGGCATTTTAGCCTCCGAACTTGGAATAGACGCTACAATGGCACGCCGCGCGGGGCTTCTTCATGATATAGGTAAGGCACTGACGCATGAAATAGAGGGCAGTCACGTTAATATCGGTATGGACGTGCTGAGAAGGTACAAGGAAAATCCCGAAGTAATTCATGCGGTTGAGGCGCATCACGGGGATGTCGAACCCCGAACCGTACTGGCGGCAATTGTTCAGGCGGCGGATGCAATAAGCGCGGCTCGTCCGGGCGCGAGAAGCGAGAGTTACGAAAACTACATCAAACGTCTGCAAAAGTTAGAAGAAATCTGTGCTGCATACAATGGTGTGGAAAGGGCTTTCGCTATTCAGGCGGGACGTGAAATCCGCGTGATGATTAAACCTGAAACAGTCGATGACGACGGAATGGTCGTATTAGCGCGGGAAATCGCAGAGCAAATCGAAAAGGATATGGAATATCCGGGTCAGATTCGGATACATTTGATTCGGGAAAGCCGTGCGGTCGACTTCGCAAAGTAAGTTAAACAAGAAAAAAGGCGGATTTTTGTGCAATCCGCCTTTTTGTTGTCACTAAATTCGTGCGGCCGTTTATTTTCCTTAAAAAAGCACAAAAGCGTAAACGATAGTTTACAAAATAAAAAATATCGTAAATCTTTGATTACAACCTGTAAAGTTTTTATGTTTTTCAAGGATTACAGTATAAGGATAAGAAAAACAAGAAAAATTTAAGGAGGTTCACAATGACAAAAGTAAAAAAAGCAATAAGCATATGGCTGACGTTCGCGCTGATGATTGGCATAATCAGTGCGCTGACGGTTTCCGCAGGGGCGGTGAGCACAACAAAGACATTGGCTTTAGGCGCAAGTTGGGGTAATATTTCCCCGAGTTCAACGGTCGTTCGAGGTGTCACACAATTTTGTTTAAACCAAGGGGACAGATTAGCGGTTAATCTGACTTTCGCGCCGGTGTCGGGGACTTTTCCCAACAACCCGGGTCGCATTGATTTCGGAATGGTCAATGTCGCCACCGGCGTGTTTACTTTTTTTGACCATTACACCAGCCGAAACGGCGGCAGTATCAACTCCGACATGGTGGTACCCGCCGCGCCCTCAAACGGTATGTATGTGTTCGCGGTACGGAATATGCTCGGTGCGGCGGTAAAAATAACCGGCACGTTTACGTTTTACAAGTATAACTACCCGTATAGTGCAGAAGGGTACATACCAAGTCGGACCACCACAATTCAGATAGGCAGAAATTCAACTTTTGTCAGCGATACCGATTGGAGCAGTAAGTGGCTCCCCGCCATAAACGATGCTCGACTTGCTTGGAACAACTCGGGTGCCAGCGTGAGCATTTCTACCACCGAAACACCCGGTCCGTTTTCAAATATCTTGACAGTGAGTTGGTTTAATGAAAATTGGGATGGCATAGTTTATAAATATCCGATTGGACAAAATATTGTAGCTACGAACAGTCAAACCTGTATCAACGTAAGATGGTTGGAAGTAACACCCTCCGCTCGGAATAGAAGAGTGACGATTGTTCATGAATTCGGGCATTTATTTTGGTTAGGTGATGAGCCCAACACTTCGCAGCGTTCTATTATGAAATATGTTAATGCAGGCGACTCAAGTCTGCCCTACACGCCAAGCGCATATGATGCAAATAACGTAAAATTTGCTTATGACTAAATTTAATTTTAAGGAGAATAAAATCATGAAAAAATGTTTATCTATACTGCTTGCACTAACCATTGCTGTTTTATGCGCTTGCAGTGAATCCGCGACAGGGAACTACACGGTTATAAGCTTTGAAGACACTAACGTACATGACAATCCTAAAGTAGAGGCAAACTACTTTTTTCCGGAAACATCGTATCGCTACTTTAATGTAGAAGATTTGACAGAGCAAGCTGACTTGGTAATCATCGGGCGCGTTACCAATATATCTTTTGCGGTTTTAGACGCAACGACCGGCTTTCCCCCTACCGAAAAAACAAGTGAGGATTTACGTTGGCTAAACACCATATACGATATTGATGTTATCACATCATATAAAGGCGAACCGCCTAAAAGCGTACAAATGAAAGTTGATGGCGGAATCCGAGATGAACGTGTTGAAGAACAACTCGCTTTAATCAAAGAAATGAACGCTTGGCCTCCGGAAGGCATTCCTGTAGAAGAAAAAATGCCCGAAATGAAAATAGGTGGAATATATCTGTTTACGTTGAGTCAAGGCAACTCCGAACTTTTTTTAAACATGGCTCCGCAACAAACGGTTTTTAATTTAAACGACCCGTTTAGAAAGCAAGGTGTTTATGAAATGAAAAACCCTGCCGACTATTATTCCCGAAGTATAGGTCCATATGAAAGTGATATTATATCCGTCTATGATATCATATCTGCTTTCGGGGAAGACAAATGGGACGAATTCTGGGCGGACTGGCAAAGAGATAATCCCGATTGGGATACGTGGATGGATAAGGCGGCGGTGGAAAAGGTGTTAGCCGAGTCGTAAAGCGTGAAGAACCCCCTGCCGTACGAAACTCCTCGTGCGGCAGTTTATTATAAAATAACGGTATTGCCTTTGTTTTAAAAATATGTTATTATTGAATGAAGAACCCCGACCCAATACTCATGGTTGAATACGAACTCATATCCATTTATTACAATTTAACGACAAATTAAAATTTTTCTTGACAAATCGCATAAGCTATAGTATGATAGATTATGTGTATCAAACGAATGTCATAAATAGTGTTTAGTAGGTCAGCTTGCTACTATATGGGGGGGAAGGAACTTTGTATTTCGGCAGTGTAAAATTTTTCAAGCATTTAATAACCGTTATTATCTCTCTTTTGGTAGTCGTATCAATTGTCACTATTGGTGTACTTACTGTTCAAAACAATAGTTTAAAAAAACAAATTGAGAAACTCAACAATGAATTTCTATATAACAACAGAGAAACACCTCCGCCTCTTAATACGCCGGTTGAAAGCATTTCTCCTGATGTAACCGAAACATCTCCTCCGGAATTTGAACCGGTGTCATCCCCTTATGACGACCTGTTCACGGACTTGTATGCGGTGAATTACGGAAACTTGACCGAAATCGAATACGCGGAAGATACCAACTATATCTATCTGACGTTTGATGACGGTCCGTCCGTCAACACCAATACAATCCTTAACTACTTGCGGGATTATAACGCTAAAGCGACATTTTTCGTAGTACCGAACGAGGACAGCACTTATTTGCTTGACCGAATTGTAAACGAAGGTCACGCGCTCGGTGTTCACAGTTATTCTCATAAATACGGTGAGATTTACGAAAGTGTTGAAACGTATTTGGCGGATTTTTATCTCGCCCGCAATCTGATTTATGAACAAACCGGGATTTATGTCGATATCTATCGGTTCCCGGGCGGAAGCATCAACGATTACAATGAGGAAGTTCGTGACGAAATTATAGAAGAAATGACAAGACGCGGGTTTGTCTACTTTGACTGGAATGTTGACAGCAAGGATTCACAAGGAGCGTCGTGGGACAGTATGTACAGAACAGTCCGTAAAGATGTCGCGGAAAACACCGCGAAGAATGAACGCTCCATCATTCTTTTTCACGACTCGCCGGGGTCAACTTTCACCACATGGGTGATAGACGACTTGTTAGTTTCTTTTATAAATGACCCTGCCGGATATGTTTTTGCCAAATTAGATTTAAACGTAAAACCTCTGCAATGGAGCTGAAAACTTAATCGAGAAGAACTTATAAGCGAATTCATTTCGCATGAGCGTTTGACAGATTTCGCAGCGTTTTTTGCGACTCGGAAAGGTATGACCATAAAAATGAAAAACAACTCACGATGTATCAATGAGGGGAGAATAAAAAAATGGGAATAAAAGAAAATTTTACTCAAGCGGTAAAAGAGCTTACAGGTCTTGGTAAAGAAAAAGCCCCCGAAAAAGGAATCGCCCCGCAAAGCCCCGACTCGGTTGAGGGTTTAAAAAAGGCGGTTGACGACGGTTCGGATTCTTTTCCGCGTGAAATCACATTGGACGCGCCGGACTGGGCGGTTCCCGATTGGGACGGGACGGAGGCTTCAACCGTTCGCCCCATGCCGAAACAGCCCGAACCGGAACACACACCCGCCAACCCCGAATCGGTTTCAACTCCGGCGGCAGAATTGTTCTTATCGGGAGGCGGTACGCCGGTATCGCTGTTCGGGCAGCAGACGCAGCAATCGGGACAACAGCCTCCTCCGCCCGAACCGCCCGTTCAACAAATGCAGCAGCCGTTGCAACCGCAACAAGTTCGGCAAAATCCGCAATCACAGCAAAACGCTTTTTACACGCAACCTCCGCAGAATGCCCAGCAAACTGCTTTTCAACAACCGGCGGGGCGTTCGGGCGGAATGAACGAGGACAGTGAACTCACCATTATTTCACGGAATACGGTCATAGAAGGAAACATTCGTTCATTTGCTGATATGAGCATTGACGGCGCGATTAAGGGTGATGTTGAAACCACCAAGAATGTAGACTTAAACGGTAAAGTTGTCGGGAACATCTCCTGCAACAATGCGATGATGCACACATCGGAGGTTCAGGGCAATGTACGCATGAAAGGGAATATCAGCATGAAGCGTGATACGCTCCTGATAGGCGACCTCATGTCTACATACGCCGAGGTAAACGGAAAAGTCAAAGGTAACCTCGACGTAATAGGCAAAGCCGACTTAAAGGGCGACGCGGTCATTCTCGGCGATATCAGTTCATCAACTATTTCAGTGGAGGACGGCGCGATTATTCAAGGATATGTCAGCACAACTTTCCTCAACAAAGAAGAAAGTAAAAACCTTTTCCCCGACACGATTGTGATAAACAACGAAACAGGAAATACAGCATGAAAACAAATCATTATGATATCATCATCATAGGAGGAGGCGCCGCAGGCTTTGCGGCCGCCTCTTTCTTGTCTTTACCCTTCGAAAAAAAACGCGTATTAATCATCGAAAAAAATAATCAACCCATGAAAAAGTTGGCGATTACCGGAAAAGGCAGATGTAACCTCACCAATCATTGCGATATAGAAACGGCTTTGTGCAACATTCCGAAAAACGCAGATTTCATGCGGAGTTCACTGACTGCGTTTTCCCCCGAAGATACAATGGCATTTTTTGAAAACAGGGGTGTTCCGCTGAAAACCGAAAGAGGCGGCAGGGTGTTTCCGGTTTCGGATAAGGCAAATGACATCGTCAATGCCCTGAAAAAAAAGTCTGATGCGGAAATCGTTACTGACCGTGCCCGCGAGTTATTAACAGAGGATAATACCGTAAAAGGTGTAAAATGTACCAACGGCATATACCATGCCCCCAATATAATCATTGCGACAGGGGGAATGTCTTACCCTGATACCGGTTCAACCGGTGACGGTTATGAGATTGCGAAAAAAGCAGGTCACACCGTCACGCAAATCAAACCGGCATTAGTGCCGTTAGTAACAAAAGAAGACTGTTCCGCAATGGCGGGACTGACACTTAAAAATGTAAAGTTGGCACTTAAACAAAACAATAAAACCCTGTTTCAAGAACAGGGAGAAATGTTATTCACACACTTCGGTATTTCGGGCCCTTTGGTGCTGACCGCGAGTTGTCAACTGACAACTCATCCTGTGGACTGTACAATTTCAATTGATATTAAACCCGCTCTTGACGAGCAAACGCTCGACAGTCGGATTTTGCGCGACTTTTCCGAAAATAAAAACCGGCAATTCAAAAACGCGCTGAACGCCCTTTTACCGGAAAAGCTGATTTCGACAGTCATTGAACGCAGCGGGATAGACTCTGAAAAACGGGTCAACGAAATCACAAAAACCGAACGCCGCAGACTACTTTTACAGTTCAAAAATTTCCAACTGACGGTGACGGCATTCCGCCCGATTGATGAGGCGGTTATCACCGACGGCGGTGTTTCAGTTAAGGAAATCAACCCCAAAACAATGGAGTCAAAATTGGTAAAGGGATTGTACTTCGCAGGTGAAATCATTGACGTTACGGGACTGACCGGCGGATTTAATTTGCAGATTGCGTTTTCGACGGCGTATGCGGCGGTGAAAGGGATTGAAAGTAAAAAATAAATCCCCCATACATAAAAACAGCTATTCCGGTAAACTACTATAACCATGAAAACAAAACAAAAACTTCTGACCGGGTTGACCGCCGGAATCCTTAACGGGTTGTTCGGGTCGGGCGGAGGCGTTGCTGCCGTGCCTCTTCTCGAACGCGCCAAACTTGAACAGCGCAAATGCCACGCGACTTCGGTGGTGCTGATTTTTGTCTTGTCCTTGTTCTCAGCGGGAATGTACGCGCTAAACGGCAATCTCAATGTTGCCAAAGCCGCCGAGTTCATTCCGGCGGGATTACTGGGCGCGCTCACAGGTTCGGGTCTGCTTAAAAAAATCAAAAACACGGTTCTGAAACGAATATTCGGTGGAGTTATCTTGATATCGGCAATCAGAATGTTTATGGTGTGAGGAATATAACGGAGGAACTACATGAGTCATATAGCGGGATTTTTAGCGGGATTGACCGGGTCAATGGGTTTAGGCGGCGGATTTATTCTTATTATATATTTGAGTTTTTTTAAAGACATATCTCAATCGGCGGCAGGGGGAATCAATCTGTTATTTTTTCTGCCGATTGCTTTTGTTTCGTCTGTCATTCACTTCAAAAACGGATTGGTCGAAAAGTCGATTATACCGGTAATTTGTATAGCGGGCATAGCGGGAGCCGCTGCCGGTGTATTCCTGATGAGCTTTCTCGACGAGGGATTGTTGCGGAAATTGTTCGCTTGTTTGTTAGTTTTTGTGGGGGTGAAAGAGATGTTTCATAAATCTGATAAAAGCGTCACGGCGTGATATAGTCGGTTAGTAAGAGGGCAGAGGTTCACGTGTTTGTGAATCCCCGCCTGCCTTTGTTTTGCTTACATATTCACAACATAAAGTTGTCCGCTTTCTATCCAACCGCCGGCATTTGCATACCAATACCATGTGGAACCTAAATAATTAACCGTTCTGCTTTTACACGAAAAACGCGTTCCGCTTGGTATTGTTGTGATTAAATTTGCCGAACCGTCATTATACGGGCTGCTTCTGACGGAACTGCTTACATTGGTTTGTAGTGTAAGCGAAATCGCCGTAATCTGCGTCCACCTTGCGTAATAGGTAGTGTTGGCGTTGATAACGGTTGACGCAGAAATTCGAGAACCGCCTGTTGACGCTGTAAACCAACCGTTGTAAGCGTAATTGGAACGGGTGGGAATCGGTAACGTGCCGACTGCGTTTCCCTGATTAACGGTTCTGCTTGACGGCGAAACACTGCCGCCGTTTGCGTTGAAAGTAACCGTACGCGTGATAGGCGTCCACCGTGCATAAATCGTCATATTCGCGGTAACAGGCGTAGCAGAAGTTATCTGCGTTCCTCCGGTTATCGCTGATGTATTATACCAACCGGTAAAATTGTAATTTGTTCTTGTCGGTGTCGGTAATGTTCCGATAGTCGGGTTGTTCCATTGAGCATACAATGTTGTGCTTGCGTTTGCGGAATAAGTACCACTCCGACTAAACGAAACTCCTGTTCCGGCGGCATTTGTATTCCAGTTTTTAAAAGTACAGGAGTAAGTTTTATTGCTTGGTGATACACTCCCTCCCATTGCATTATAAGTTATGGTATAGTATTTGGCGGTGGGTATGTTATTGGTTAATGTTAAATTTATTCCATGAATTTTTGCTTGTGAAACAGGCGTGCTAGCGCCTCCATTGGCGTTGTAAGAGATTGTATGTTGTTTTGGAGTAAAATTACCCGCTTTTGACATTTCATCAATAAGCACTGATGCACAAACAGAACAGAATGGATTAGATGTATTACGCATCATACAGTTTTCATGAGGAATAAACCAATTGATATCATCCTTTATTCGATATATATCAATGTTATTGATACCAATATAATTCCTCCATTTATTAGTATTAAGGTTATTATTTTGTGTTTTGTTGGGATATTCAATCTCTCTTGAAGGCCAATACTCATCACCCAATTTACCAACAGAATGTCCCAGTTCATGTACCATGATTTCTTCTTTTCCATCAGTAAGCGACGACACTGCATATGACCCGCCACTACCGCCCCATTCTGTATGATTAACTAAAATCATGGGCGCATTGTAGTAGGGAGTATATTGATTAAGAACTTCTCGAACAGTACTGTGCTTTGTAGGAGATAATAGCCTTTGAACACCATCATAATAATAATTAAAAGTACTTCCAAAATAATTGTCAACGATTAGGTTGGGTGAACCTGTTGGTTTTGAGGCTCCTGATTGATTTGAAACAACTTTTATAGCATATATATTCATGTCATTTTTAAATAAATTGAAAGGGTAGGTTGACAAAATATTGATGGTGACATCTGTAGCGGCGGCAATAAATGCATTTTGTTGATTTTGTGTAAAGCCGTCGCCCATTATGGTCATCACAAATTTACTGCTATCGGAGTTGTCATGTGCGGTTACTGCATTAAATCCGATACAATTGTTAGAACAAGTATGATTAATGTTGCAAGACCATTTTAACAGTTCAAAATTAGTCGTTGAAAAAGGCGCAAACAGCGGCGGTTCTTCGAGATTGACTTCAAATCCTTCGACCCATTCCATAGTTCCGTCGGGATTAAAAACTTCTAATCGTGTTATTTCGTTTTGATGAGCCGAATTCTCAAAAGCCTGCGTTGTTAAAGGGTTTATAAACGGAATAATAAAGGCAATTAATACGATAATCGACATTGTATATGCTATGGATTTAATTTTATATTTCTTCATTTTACTATTTCTCCAATACTTTTTGTTTTATATTAATTTAAAATCCATCTTGCATAAAGAGTATAATTATAACCGCCTTTATATACCAAGTCATTATTAAAATCCCATGACTTTTCAATATACCCAAATCCTTGAGACGCTCCTTGTTGTTCCCTATAATACCAACCGCCAAACGAATACCCCTCTTTTTGCGGGTCGGGCGGTCTTGTGATTGTGTCCGTCCCCTCTATCGTGTCTACTTCTTGCGCCGGTATTTGAGTGCCGCCGAAGGTTTCAAATGTTACCGTATAAAGACCGGTATGTGCTTCCAATCTGTTCCACTCAGCATAAATAACGATATCTGAAGTAATAAGGGTATTAAAGTCATACGGAATCAAGGGCGGGAGTGACCATGTTTGAGGATTGTTATTTCGTTCTTCATCAGTGTGCCAGCCTACAAATTTATACGAATTTACCCAACCCTGAGAAGTGATGACTACAGATTCAGGTACAATGGGTTCTGCCGCCGATTGGCAGGGCGGTACCCTTTGAGAGGCAACAAACATAATTCCTTGGGTATTAAACGTAACGGTAGAGAAATCCGTGTCCCCGCAATTTCCGCAGATACAGGGAATAACGATAACACACTTTTCACACACCCCGCATCTC
>Ga0082212_10004005_pt1 | contig 20640 bp, 15 predicted proteins | sample TergutNt197P3_FD_71548 | JGI IMG/M metagenome (GOLD analysis project Ga0082212, IMG submission 71548) | Neocapritermes taracua P3 segment gut microbial communities from Petit-Saut dam, French Guiana - Nt197 P3 | ecosystem: Host-associated > Arthropoda: Insects > Digestive system > Gut ... | reverse complement strand
ACTACGTTATGATGTACCAGCCGCTCCGTGACGGGTACGCCGCACCGTTCCAGTACAGCGGTTCGGGGTGGCAGCAAGCCAGTTTGCCTACTCGTAACAGCATTACGAACAGGCTTAACACGAACATGGACGACGGCGAACAATTGCAAGCTGTCATTGAAAATGTTGATTTCAGTACGCTGATTTCAAATATCGCGCCGTCCGCCGACTCAGGCGATTCGGTGCAGTTTACAATCAGAGGGGAGGTTGAAATTACAATTCCGCACAATTTTTTGTGGACGGAATTACCGCCGATTCGTTTGACTGTTAAAGTCAATTCGACGTGGCGGGAAATGTTTTAATCAGCTTATGGAAATAAGCACAAATTTTACTTTTATGGAGGTATAGCATATGCAAAACAACAACACAAAACAGGCAACTACAACCGCTAAGCGGGGATTCCAAATCGCGAATCAGGATTGGAAGAATTTCTACTTCTTTACCTGTAGCGAAAACGAAAAAGCAAACGCACTGACGCTTTTGAAAGTGCGTAATTATCTGCGTTCCGACGGACAACCCAACAACGATGTTATTACAAAACAAGCGACTTTCTTCGCCGAATCATTGGCGGAGCGGATTAAAAGTCGCCGCCAAGCGAGGCGATACGGATTCCGCAAAATCGCCGCCAACGTACAGCGATTTTCGGAACTCGGCGACACATCGGCGTTGTACTTCTACATCACCAACGTCTACGGAATGGTGCGGTGGTACGCTCCGTACAATCTTCAACGGCTACCTGTTCAGCGTGAGGCGTTCGCTATGTATTTAGTCGTGTTCGCGAGTAAGTTTATCGAAAAGCTGAACAGCATTGAGGCAGTTCCGCCGCCTTCTGCTCCTTCCCCAAAACCCGAAAAGACAGCGAAACCGAAACGCAGAACTAAAAAAGCCGCTCCCCCTGTCGTACCTGAGCAAGATGTCGCAGTGACGCAGGAACCGCCGGGGGTTGCGGTGAGTGTTCCTGAAAATAATTCTGCGGATGTTGTGAGTGAAACGGCGAATGAAGTTGTGGAGGCGGCGGACGATAAACCGCAGGAAGTCGTAACGGAAAAGGAAAATCGTAAGGAGGAGTTCGCTTATGAAGAAGAAGGTTTGGGGTATGATGAGGGGTAAAAGATTGCGTTCTCTTAAAAAGTACGCTTTCTTGGCTTATGTTTGTTTGATTTTTGCTCTTGCGATGTCCACAAATGTGTACGCAGTTGAGGACGTTTTTACAGCAGCAAACAGGATTATCAAAACTGTCTACAACAGTATTGCGGGCATTTCTACAGTGCTTGCAGGGCTGATGAGTGCGGTTGCGGTGATTGGTGCAAAACTGTCAAACAATCAGCAAAAAACTGACCAATCATGGGATTGGTTGAAAAGAATCTGGGTTGCGTGGGCGATAATTAACGGGATTGGTGCCTTCATCGCTTACATTACCCCACTTTTCAAGGGGCTTAATACGCTTGGTTAAGCCTGTTGAATGACAATAGTTAGTTACACTTTACAATAGAAAAATAAACTTTACAAAACTATTGTAAACTAAACAAAAGTATGGTATACTTGATATTACAGTAGCGGCACAAAGGGGGTGTTGTTATGGCAAAGCGGTCAAGAAAGTGGAATTCGGACAAATATGAACGATATATCCACGAAGGACGCGGACAAGGCGAAGGCGAAAACTATTCTCCGTGGATTAGAATTCACGATTTTGCTTCTACAGGCATAGTGTCAAGGATTGCAGGAAGCAAGACTCGCCGTGTACATCATTTCATGTCAATGAACGAAAAGAACTATTTCTACCTTTTAGAATGGTCGGATGATGTTTTAGACATTCGTGAGCAATACCCACTTTTAGATATAGAGTTAGCCGTTGAATTAGCCGGAAAAGCGGGAATACGCTATCCACGCGATTCAATCAGCGGTTACCCCTATGTGCTGACCTGTGATTTTATGATTACCACTGAACGTGGATTAAAGGCAAGGACTATCAAGTTGTCCACGGAGTTGAGAGATAAAAGAGTGTTAGAAAAGTTAGAAATTGAACGCCGATATTGGGAGATTGTTGGGATTGAATGGCGTGTGGTCACAGAGAATGAAATTCCACTACGAAAAGTTCGGAATATCGAATGGCTTCACGCCTCTAACTCTCCTCCTGATGAAATCGTCATTTTACTATCTGATAACAATTTTTTGTATGAGCTTAAAGAGGTTTATAACCAAACACAACACTCTTTATACCTCACATCTCAGTGGTTAGAAAACAAATACGCTCTCGCTGATGGAATTGGATTACAAGTCATCAGGTATCTTATCTGGGTGAAGCAATTACCGTATACATTAGAGTCAAAACCTCAGTTTGGGTTGGGTGCACCATAAGCGAATCAGGAGATTTACAATGCCAATTGCAATAAATGATGTGTTAATATTCAACGCAGAAGAAAAAGAATATCGCATACTTTGGATTTCTGAAGATTTGCGATACGCTTATCTTATTGCGCTTGCCGGAGATTCAATGCCGAAATCATGTGATGTTCAGGAATTGCAGCAACAGCTAAAAAACAAACTCGTTGAGCGAAAGTCGGACGATAATCTTGTGAGTAGCATTCCGGAAGAAGATATTCCTGAGCGCGATAGATTGTTTAGAGATAATGCTTGGAATATTATTGAACCGCTTGTATCAAATGAGCCGGCTATATACGACAGAAATATTCGTGGTAAACTCATTATCGAAGCATTAAAACGTGATACAATTTCAAAAAAGACATTATACAAACATCTAAAGTGGTATTGGTTGCGCGGCAAGTCAAAAAACGCTTTAATTCCGGGGTACAAAAACAGAGGCGGCAAAGGCGGCGAAAGAGACAGTTCTACTCGAAAACTCGGCAGTCCGCGAAAATACGGCGAAACAATCGGTAAGAACACTGACCCAGAAACGAAAAAGATTTTTGAAAAAGCGGTAAAGCGATTTTATCATAACCGCAAAGAAAACACATTTACAGCAGCTTATGATTTAATGCTTAAAGAGTATTATACTGATAGCATAACTCTTCCTGACGGAAAAGTTGAATTAAAACTGAAAAGTGCCGATGAAATTCCGACATTACGGCAATTCCGCTACTGGTATTCAAAAAATCATGACACGCACACCAACCTAACCTTGCGGAAAGGCGAGGCGGCGTATAATCTCAAACATCGCGCCGTCCTCGGTAAGTCTGACACAAACGTAATCGGTCCGGGGTCGCAATATCAGATTGACGCGACTGTGGGAGACATTTACCTTGTTTCACGATTTAACCGTGCTAACATCATCGGTCGCCCTGTGATATATTTCGTGATTGATGTATTCAGCCGCATGGTTGCTGGTATGTATGTCGGGTTAGAAGGACCATCGTGGGCGGGTGCAATGATGGCACTTGCGAATGCTGCAATGGACAAAGTTGAATTCTGCAAAGGTTATGACGTTGAAATTACCGAAGAGCAGTGGGCGTGCCGATATATCCCCGACGCTATTTTAGCCGACCGCGGCGAAATGGAAAGCAATTCGGTTGAAACATTGATTAACACGCTGAACGTGCGTGTGGATAACGCTCCGCCCTATCGGGCTGATATGAAAGGTATCATTGAGCAATATTTCCATACTATTAACAGCAAAACCACGGTTTTTCTTCCCGGGCACGTTAAGCCCGATATGAAAGAACGCGGCGGGAAAGACTATCGCCTTGATGCGAAGTTAGATATTTCGCAGTTCACTAAGATTATGATTCAATGTGTATTAAATCACAACAACGAACATTATCTCGAAACTTATGAACGTGACGAAGATATGATTGCTGACGATGTAATTCCTATACCGATTAACCTTTGGAATTGGGGGATTACGCACCGCTCAGGGCGTTTGCGCTCGGTATCAGCGGACGTTATCAAACTATGCCTTATGCCGACGGATACTGCATTAGTTACGGGAAAAGGGATTCGTTTCAAAGGGATAATTTATCTTTGTGAAAAAGGATTACAGGAACGGTGGTTTGATACCGCTCGGAATAAAGGTAGCTTTAGAGTAAAAATCTCTTACGACCCGCGAAACATGAGCAGAATTTATATTAGGTTACCGGATAACGAAGGCTTTGAACCATGTTTCTTAGCAGATTGGGAGGCGAAGTATCATCAAAAGAGTTTAGATGAAATTATCGCACTGCAAGCTCTCGAAAAAGGTATTCGCAGTAAAAACGCTGTACTGGAAACACAATCCCGTATTAACTTGAATGTTGAAATTGAAAAAGTTATTAAGGAAGCAGAGGAAATGGCACGGCAAACTGTAATTCCGTCATCCAAGCGTGAACGCACAGGTAATATCCGAGAAAATCGCAGTGCTGAAAAACAAATCAATCGACAGGACGAGGCTTTCGTAATCGGTGATGAGCTTACTCCAATACCTACTCCCGAACCGATTCAAGAGGAAACGATTTCGCCCGCACTTGCCCTGATTAAAAAGAAGTTAGAGGAGCGGACTAATGGTAAAAACAACAAGTGAAACTATGTACTCACCCCAAGTAGTCGAAGAGTACAAAGGCAATCCTTTTATTGAAGCACTTCCACCGATTTTATCACTTGCAGAGTCTGTTGACGTTCTTACAGTCACGCCCGGATTCAACAAAACCGAGCGTGAATTAGATGCGCACTACCGATTTCATTGTGTGCAGAGGTTGTTTCGGTATTTTCAACCGTTGGACACGCACTTAGACATTGAACAACGAATATCGCGTGCAATCAGGCAGGGTTATGTCAACAGAAACCCCATAAAATCATCGTATGTACAGCGGGTTCGCCAGTGTTCCGAAGCGACAGAACAACAATCATTTGAAAATGTTGATTTCCGTAGCGTAAAATCTACGGCATCAGGATTCACTATCATTGGAATATCAGGTGTAGGCAAAACAACGGCGGTAGAACGGGTATTGTCTTTATATCCGCAGTGTATCATGCACACCGAATACGACGGACAACCTTTTTACTTGAAACAACTCGCATGGATGAAGTTAGATTGCCCGTTTGACGGCTCAATTAAAGGACTTTGCATGAGTTTTTTCGCTGAGGCGGACAGGCTTTTAGACTACGAATATTCTAAACGCTTTTTAGCCTCAACAACTACTGTGGACGCTATGATTCCGAGGATGGCGCACATCGCAAGCACGCACGGCGTCGGACTTCTTGTAATAGATGAGATTCAGCATTTAAGCCTTGCTAAAAGCGGTGGCTCAGAAAAAATGCTGAATTTTTTCGTTACATTAGTAAACACCATCGGTATTCCCGTGTTGCTAATCGGCACAACAAAAGCTATGTCGATTTTACAAAGTGAGTTTCGGCAAGCACGACGTGGGAGCGGTCAGGGGGATTTGCTGTGGGACAGAATGCAAAACGACGCTTCATGGCAAATCATGTTGCAATCTATGTGGCAGTATCAGTGGACACGAACTCACTGCCCATTGACTTCGGAGTTGGTAGAAGTTTTATATGATGAGAGCCAGGGCATTATTGATATTGCCGTTAAGCTATATGCACTCGCACAGATTAAGGCGATTGCAGACGGACTTGAGGTAATTACACCTTATATCATTTCTGCGGTTGGTGCTGAAAAGTTGAAATTAGTCAAACCGATGTTGGACGCACTGCGTTCTGGGGACAAAAAGAAATTGCTCAAGTATGAGGATATTCGCCCGATTAACATTGAGGACTATATTTCCGCGCAGGCAACAAAGTTGAGTACGTACACTCAGAAAGTTTCTTCAATAGAAGAACAGGCGGTTTTGAAACTTTTAGAGATGGAAATTCCGTCAAAAACTGCCGCGAAATGCGTGAAGAGGGTGCTTTCTCGGCACAAAGACGGTCAACCGCTTAGTGGTGTAGTTCGTAAGGCGTTCAAAATGGCGTTAGAGTTGGATGTGCCTAAAGATGATTACGGCAAAGAATCTCAGCCAAGTGAAGGCGACATTCGTGATTCCGGCGGGTATGATAAGTTAAAGGAATCAGGAATCATCGCCATAGGTGAAGAGTGGTGAAAAATTCACCTTTATTTCCGACCCCATACCCGGATGAGTTGTTTTACAGTGTTTTATGCCGTTACATGATTCGAGTTGGCAACTCGAAAACTCGTTCAGTCAGTCAAGAATTATACGGCAGCAGAAAGAAATCTAATGTGTTGTTCTCGCGGTTTATCGACAGAATTGTTTCAATGTTACCGCCACAAAGTGGGTTTACATCTGAGTTATTCATACGAAATACAACGCTCTATCCGTATTTCGCACCGTTCATTTCGGCTGAACGAAGCAAGACGTTTCTTGAGTATATGCAGGCAGAAGAGGCAATAATTGAATTCTTTGCTTTAGGTTTCGGGAAACAAAGACAACCCCGGAACGAATACTTCCGGTTCTGCAAATCTTGTTGGTCGAGCGATATTGAAATATATGGTGAACCCTACTGGCACAGACTACACCAACTGCCGGGCATAAAAGTGTGCCACTTGCACGCGGAAAGTCTGTTTGAAACTCCTATGAATTTTCTGAGCGGTGCTTCGAGTTTTTATGCGGCTTCTTCCGGCATTATTGAAACGGCTGTTCCGTGCGGACGGTTTAACAATGCTGTATTTGAGAAATTCATGGCATTATCTGCTGATACAGCGTGGTTACTCAAAAATGGATTCCTATTCGGTTCGTATGAAAATACTTTGAGCAGATATGATTCATGGTTTAATCGAGCCGGGGTTAAGACGTTTCAAGGGAAGACACGGAATCAAGAATTACACTCTGTGCTCTTAGAATACTATGGGGCAGATTTTTTGCAACTGCTTAACGCTTATGACGAGAGACATAATGCTTCGTGGACATTGAGAATGGTGCAAAATCCGCACTCGCCTACACATCCGATATACCATATACTGATGACGAGATTCTTAGCCGGCAGCGTGCAAAAGTTTTTTGAGCAAAATTGTGAAACATCTCTCCCGTTCGGGCAAAGTCCGTGGTTGTGTCATAACCCTGTTTGCCATAAATATTTGGAAGAAGTTATTGAAAAGTTTGAAGCTAATCCTTACAAGGGGTGTATGCACGCGCGATTTGAATGTCCACTTTGCGGTATGGTTTATCGTCGGAAAAAAGCAATGCCAAAATCCGAGCAATTCACACGTAGACCGAAGGTTGTTGATTATGGTCATCTTTGGAACATGACTTTGCGATTATGCTTAGTTGGAAAGAAGATGACTGCACGGGAAACATCGCGGTTTATGAAATGTGACTTTTATACTGTAAACCATCACGCCGCCAAAATGGGTATTATTCCGGTTGACGGATTACATCTGCTCACGAAATCCAAGAAAACATCAAAATCAATCACACTTGAACAGCTGCCGTTATCCAAGAAGGAACTTCGTCTAAAATATCGTAAACGGTGGTTAGAGCTTATTCAGACCAATCCCGGAATTATTCGCAGTCGCTTGATTGATTTAGAACCTGTTGCTCATTCATGGTTGCGGAAAAATGACTTGACGTGGTTTGAGAAAAATTCACCGCTGGTACAATATGTGAGTTTTGATTGGGCGACTTGTGACATTGAAACGCTTGAGAAGGTGCGGTCCGCAATCGAAACACTGCGAATGGCTGACGGACGCCCTAAGCGAATCAGCCGAAAAGCTGTTTTGGACGCTACGTGCTGTCATAGGATTACTAACAAAGAGTATTTGCTGCGAATGCCGCTTACGGCGGCTTATCTAAATGAAAATCTCGAATCAGAGGAGAACTGGAGAAAGAGAAAAATCGTTTGGGCGATTAACGAATTGTACGAAAACGGAAGTCGATTGACACTCAGCAAAATCGCGACGAAATCCGCTATATCATCGCAAATGTTCAAACCGCTTGCTGCGTTCGCGTTAGAATGTTTGCAGCGGTAGTAAAATTAAATCATTAAAAAGCAACCACTTGAACTGGTTGCTTTTCTGTTGAAAGGAATGAATTTATGTCGAAAACACATTTGAACTCCCAGTTAGTGAACATAACTATTGTCACTCTCCACCACTTGGAAAAGAAAAACAGTCATCGACCGCTTAGTCAAAAACCACCTTAGTGTAATCAAGTATTGTAAGAAAATACGCAAAATCAATGGTTTTAGTGTAGCTTTCTATTGTCACTGCACACATGATTCTTTACAAAACCACAGGTTATTTTTGTAGTATAGCTAAACGAGGGATAAGCCCAAAGGGCGAATCTTGAAGAATCTAATTCTATTATACACAAAAATTGTCGAATGTCAATAGTTTTTGCTAAAGTTTTTTAATTATTTTTTGGAAAGGTTGGTGATTGCGATTCTTAACAGCATTTTTCAGCAAATGTTCGAGTGGCATTACGAGTTATTTTTGAACTTTTTGAGTTTTGTAGCGAATTCGTTCATTCATTTAATGACAATCGACATGGCATTTTTTGAGCAATACGCACCGGTCGTGGTGACGATGTACGACGCGATTACGGCGGTCGGATTGGCGTTATTGCTGGGTAATTTGGTGTTTCAGGCAATGAAAATTATGATGGCGGGGGCGGGCGTTCAGGCAGAGAACCCCGCCTCGCTCATTGCCCGAACGGGTGTGTACGGATTTCTGCTTTTGTGCAGTCGGCAAATCTTCGGACTGGGGCTTGGAATCGGCGCAAACGTCATAAATCTAATCGGGTTGCCGACGATTATTTACGTCTCCACACCGGACGCGAGCGTGTTCGATTCCTACGACCAAAGCTGGTTAATTGTCATCATTTTAGGCGTGATTATCGGTATTTCGCTCATTAAAATGTTCTTCGCAATCGGCGAGCGTTATGTCGTGATGTGCGTCCTTGTTTTGTTCGCTCCAATCGGCTTTGCGATGGGCGGAAGCAAGGCGACAAAAGACATCGCGGCGGGATATATTCGGATGTTCGCCTCGATGGTTTTGATGGTGGTACTTAACTTGGTTTTCCTACGATTAGTGCTGAGCGTCCTCGCGACAATGCCAACTTCCGAAACGTCAATTCCGTGGGTAATTCTCATTGTCGCACTATCGAGAATCGCCCGAAAAGCCGACGGCATGGTACAGAAAATCGGCTTGAATCCAGTCATAGGAACAGAATCAAGCGGCGGTCGCAGCGGTGCGGCGGCACTCGTTTTTCTTGCGGCACGTTCCCTTATTAAGGGGGCAGCTTCATCAGCAGGAGCAGGCAGTGGCGGCGGAAAATCCGGCGGTAGCGTGAAGTCAGGAAGTGGCGTGAAATCAGGCGGAGGCGTAAAATCAAGCGGTAGTTCCGGTTCTAATAATCCGCCTGTCGGTACTAACCGCAGTTCGAGCGACAGCAACTCAACCCGAAATCAGCAAAGCATTTCAAGCAACATCAGCTCACAGACTTCACAAATTTCAGCGAACAGCAGTCAAAATAATGTCAGCAATCAAGGCGGCGGAATCGCTGCTAACAGCAAAAATCAAAACACAAATACCGCTGTTTCGGGCGGCAAATCAAGCACAAACCTGAACAGTCAGCAGCGGTTGAACAGTTCAAGTAATCAGTCGGCTGTCAATTCTGCGAACAGCTCGCAAAACAGCACAAATCAAGGAGGTTTTTCGATGTCACGGCAAAACACAAATTCCACGAGTTTTGCAAGTTCTTCAAATTCAGCAAACTCTGTAAGCTCGGTAAATCCCGCAAATTCGGCGAATTCAACAAATCAGGCGACACAAATCAACACCAATCGCTTTGGTTTAGCGAGCGTTAATACGAGCAAAAACGCGTCAAGTTCTCCGACAGTTCCGATTGCCGCAAATCCTGTAAATCAGGGCAGAAACAATGTTTCAGGCAGTCACTTGAGAAATCAATTGAACAACACACAAACTTCTGTGTTCCAAGGCAAAAACAATGTTTCCGACAATCAATTGAACAACGTACAGACTTCCGTGAATCAAGGCAAAAACGCCGGAGTTTCGGCAAATCAGCACGGCTCTGTGCAGACTTCCGTCAGTTCAAATGTGCAATCGCAGTCGGTCGTCAACCAAGGCAGAAACGCGCCTGTATCAGCAGTCAGGAATGTGAATCCGCCGTCTTCCGGCACACAAGGCAAGAACTCTTCCGCGCCCGCAGTCAAGCCGCCGAGCGTGCAATCTTCTGTGAACAAAGGCAAAAATAATAGCTCTGCGAATCCGGCGAAACTCGTACAATCTCCCGTAAAACAAGGCAAAAACAGCGGTGCTACGAATCCGGCAAAACCTGTGCAAGTTCCTGTGAAACAAGGCAATAACTCGACTGTTCATGCGCCGAAACCGATTAAGCCGCCGCAGTCTACCGTGAAACAAGGCAAAAATGATGTCGCTCCGATTGACGTTAATTCCGAGGTTTCTAACGACAATTTCGGCGTCGGGGAGGTGGAAAATGAATAGCTCGGGTACAGCCGGGAAGGCAGCTCAGGCGGTAGGTCATGTCGTCAATTTTGTGCGGAATACCGTCTCGATGATTACCAACATCGTCGCGCAAAATTACGTCGGGGCGGCAATCAACGGAGTGCAGCTTTTGCCCTACGTAATCGCGATTGTGGTTTTCGCAATTCTCGCGCCCTTTGTGATTTTTATGGCACTGCCGTCGATGGTCGTGAACAACGCCGGCGAGCGATTAACACCTGGAAATTCAGCGTTGAATTCAGTCACGCATAGTTTAGTGCAGGACGAAATCCACGATACGTTCGCCGGCTACGCGGCACAGTTACGGGGCGAAATAACAGGTCTTGAATCCCGCTTTAATGCGGGTATTCTCGACTCGCTCATCAGCACAAATTACAGCGGATACGCCCGCCCGGTTGAGCTTGATATTGCAAGATTAGTTCGGGCGAACGGCGTTATGATTGACGTGTTCTGGCTCGCGGCTTTGCACTCGGTTTACTTCGCGAACGAGCCTGCGAACATCACGCCCGAGGCGACCGCACAGTTTATCGCAGGTGTTTTCGCGTACCAAGTCACCGAACGAATCACCGATGTAGTCGAGGCAACACGCCGCAATCCGCTGACGCTGCTGATTACACGCTACCTCGACATTGAGTACAAATCGCCGACACAAATTATGCAGTTTTTCGGATTTGATGAACAGCAAATTCAGTGGGCTATGTTCATGCACTCGGTCATTTCAGGCGGCTCGGAAAGTGTTTCGCCGCCGAATAATCCCGCGTTCATTCCCGACAGTTCAACCCCAATCGGGATTACCGCAGGGCGGTTGGGCGAACCGATTGCCAACTGGCGAAATCACGTTACATCGAACTTCGGAACGCGGCGTGACCCTTTCACAAACCAGCCGACGCATCACGCGGGAATCGACATTGGACGACCGACCGGCACCGACATCATGGCAACGGCGGACGGCGTTGTGACGAGCGTCGTCCGCAGCTCGACCGGTTACGGGTACTACGTCGTCATCGACCACGGCGGCGGAATTTCGACGCTGTACGCACATTGCAGTAGCATTTTTGTCGAGGAACGACAACGCGTAAGTCAAGGTGAAGTTATCGCCGAAGTAGGCAGTACGGGACGGTCAACCGCGCCGCATCTGCACTTTGAGTACCGCATAAACGGGCGTGCCGTCAATCCGCGAAATTATTTGTCTTAAAGGAGAAGAGCTTTATGGAACCAATCACAATTGTAATCCCTGCAAACTACACCGACGCAGGGCGAATTCTCGGGGTGTTCGAGATACGAAAACTAATCGAAGCGGCGGTACTATGCGTACCGCTGCTGGCGTTATTGCTGTTCTCGCTGCCGTTTTCGCTCACCACCAACATCGTCGTTTCAGCAATCATAATCGTCCCCCTCGGCGGATTTTCGCTGATGGGGATTCACGACTACAGCCTGTTGAATTTCATTCGGGTGTACCGGAAATGGCGAAAAAATAAGAAGAGGGGGAACAGAATCTAAATGAGAATCGAACCTAAGAAGACTGAACGAAAGTCGTTCAAAATGCTTGACATAAAATTTCCGAAACCAAATTCTAAATCGCTCGACATTAAATCACTCATATTCGGTAAACAACCTGAATTTGTGAACAACGGCGACTCGGCGGTATCATGCGACTTTCTGCCTGTCAAGGACATTCGGGATGGTATCATCATTACGAGCGACAACCGCTACGTAAAAGCCTTAGAAATTCTGCCGGTGAATTTCTACCTAAAAAGCGGAATTGAACAACAAAACATCATCTACTATTTCGCAAGTTACCTTAAAATCGCACCGTCGAATTTACAGATTATTGTGCAAACAGGCAAAGCTGACATCGGCGCGTATTGCAATCATATGGAGCAGTTCCAAAACAACGAATCCAACGACAACTGCCGTGAGATGATTTGTGAAAACGTGGAACTTGTGAATTATCTTGCCGTCAATGAAGCGATTACGCACAGGTTTTTTCTTGTGTTCCAACACGAGGATTACGGTGGGAAGTCTGACTACGAAACGATTTTGCAAAGTCTGAATGAGCAAGTCAACAACGCCGCAACGTACCTTGAAACCTGCGGTCTTGAAATTGTTTGGCACGATGATTACAACGAATTCTTGACAGGGCTATTGAGTAAATGGACGGTCACAAACGGCTCACCTGAGCCCAAAAATGTTGACGTTTCAAGCAAGGAATTTGTCATCGTTGACGACGTGTATTACTCGTATTTGTACGTTGCGGGCTACGGTTACACGAGTAAAAATTCCATGGCGTGGCTCGCGCCTTTCGTCGAAGCAGGGGACGGGATTTCGCTCAGTTTCTCGGTCGAAAAACTGCGTAAAGAAAAGATTCTGCCGAAAATATCGAAACTGACCATGCTCAACCGTTCCCGAATGCGTGATGTTGACGATACACGTTCCGACTTTGAGCAGCTTGACGACGCAATCGCAGCGGGAATGTTTATCAAAGACGAAATGAACCGCAACGGCGAGGAATTCTACCATATGCACACAGTCATTGAAGTCACAGCACAAGATGTGGACACTCTCAAAAAGCGAATCGCCCACGTCGAAACCATGTGTACGGCGATGGACATTGTGGTACGGCGCGCCGACTACAAACAGCGGGAGGCGTATTTGTCGTCACTGCCTTTGCTCACGCTTGACAGCGACATCAAGAAAATGGCACGGCGCAACGTGCTGACGACAGGCGTTGCGGGCGCGTTTCCGTTTTCGAGTTTCGAGTTGTGCGACCAAAGCGGCGTTCTCATGGGAATTAACAGGCACAATAATTCGGCGGTGATTGTTGACTTCTTCGACACTATGAAATACAGTAACGCAAACCTGTCGATTATGGGAATGTCGGGTTCGGGCAAGACGTTTCTGCTGCAACTGCTGACTTTACGACTAAGAATGCAGGGTACACAGGTGTTTATGATTGCTCCGCTGAAAGGCTGGGAGTTTCGGCAAGCGTGCGAGGCAATCGGCGGGAAGTACATCAAGCTGTCGCCGGGGTCAGCGGATTGTATCAACATCATGGAGATTCGCCGTACTACCATGAACATTGACGGAGACACGAATGGAAGAGACTCAAGAAACGATTCAGTGCTTGCCGATAAAGTGCAAAAACTGCACATCTTTTTTTCGCTGTTGTACCCGAGCATTTCCGTAGAAGAAAAGTTGCTGCTTGACGCGGCTCTGATTGAAACGTACAGCAACTTCGGGATTACTCACGACAATGAGAGTTTGTATGACCGTTGCACCAATGCACTCAAACCCATGCCGACTCTAAAAGACTTGCACAAAGTTCTGTCAAGCGAACCAAAAGCGAAGGGTTTGACTTTAGCTTTGAGTATGTTCGTGAGCGGCTCTGCGTCACGGCTCGGCGGGCATACCAACGTGGATTTAGACAACAAGTACATCGTCCTTGATATTTCGGAAATGGGCAAGGAATTACTGCCGCTGGGAATGTTTCTTGCGTTAGATTTTGTGTGGGACGAGGCGAAAAAGTCGCGGATTAACAAGAAAGCGGTCTGCTTGGACGAAGTATGGGAACTGATTGGCTCTGGTGCAAACGAGTTAGCGGCGGATTTTGTCCTTGAAATCTTCAAGATTATTCGCGGACTCGGCGGTATGGCAGTGGCGGCAACGCAGGACTTGGTTGACTTTTTCGCACTCGCCGACGGTAAGTACGGCAAGGGGATTCTCAACAACTGCCGCACTAAGATTGTCTTGCAGTTAGAGGAAGATGAGGCGCAGACAGTCAAGAAATATTTGGCGTTGTCGGACGAAGAAACGCTCCAGATTATCCGCAACGGTCGCGGGCAGGGATTGCTCTGCACCGGGCGTAATCGCATCAATGTGGAGTTCAGAGCGGGACAGTCCGAGTACGATTTAATCACGACACAAAGGGAAGATTTAGAGCGGCAAATTTTACGAAATTAGAATGGAGGAACTTGAAAAATGAGTTACAATGAAATCAAAAAACACATCGAAAAAAGCCGAAACCTGTTAGGCGAAATCACGTCTGCGAACGGCGTTCAAAAGCGGTCTGTGCCGACGCTGACGAAAATCGCCTACCACCTTGAAACAGCGCGAGACGAGGTACAATCGGCGATTACGCAGATTAAGGAGGATTCGGTACAAAACGAGTTGGTAGAGCGGTTTAACTCGGCGGCGAGCGGGACAGCGGAGCTAATCGAAAACGGCTGGTTTCATCTGCGGCTTGAGGCGAATCTGCCCAGCGCAAAGAACATCGCTGATGTCAAGCGGATTTCCAAAACGGTGACAAATCTGCTGGATTACTACGCCGGATGCCGCGGTTCGCTGCCTGAATACGAACGGGTGTTCGTGGCGATTATCGAACATACCGACCCCGAAAACGCCCCGACTTACGACCACGACAACAAGGGGTATCGGAGCATTCCGAACGCTCTGAAAGGGCGGATGTTCGCCGATGACGACCAGTTCACCATGTCGTTGGGGCTGTTCACCGTGGAGAATTCCAACGACCCGCACTGCGAAGTTTACGTGATTCCCCTCGAGGACACAGCGGCGTTCGCGGCACAGTATTTGGCATTTTAAGGTGGACGAACCCCTACAGAAAAATCGCAGAATCGTAGGATTTTAAGGCAAAAACTTTTCAAAAATTCTGTAGGGGTAAAAACGTGATAACAATGCAGATTTTTGCGGTTAAGTCAATTGTGAAAATCAAAAAATCTTTAGGTTTAAGGAAAGGTATACAGAAATGTTAGTCAGCAAAGCAGAAATTACGGCTCTGAAAATCATCGCTTTGTACATGGACGCCCCGGCAAAAATTCCGGCGGGCGAGAGGGGATTTGCGTTGCGTGAAATTCTTGAACGCGGGTATTTGAAGTACAACTGCGAACGTACCTGCTTGCGTCTGACGGAGGCGGGTGCAGAAATTCTTCGGCGTGCAGATGTTCACGTTAAGGAATACGTGCCGCAGTCAGGGCGAGCGTTGGAACGCAGGATTCAAGGTTCGCAGGTGGCTTTGTTTTTGAGCAGTCTCGGCATTGACGTGTTCGCGGCAAAAAAGCCGACGGCAGTCTCAGAGCCGGTGTGCTCTCCAAAATATCTCGCAAGTGCCGAGTTACGGCGGCAGAAAAGTGCTAACGTCCTCGGAATGTCAAAATTTCTCGGACTGCTCTACACGAACGGCGCGACTTACGTCGTCTACAACGTGTCGGACACGGCAGAAAAGCTCTACCCTGCCAACGATGAAGACGTGTTCAAGCGCGAGCTGATTTCAGCGAATGCCCCTGCAAAAATTCTCTACGTAAGCGAGCGGTCTTTACTCGAAATGGCACAGACTGTCGTCGAATCCGCCCCCGCAGAAAACGGTAAGCAGGGTTGCACGTTCACACAGGCAATCCGTCGATTCAACGCCCCCGTGAGCCTGCTTTCCCTCCGAGAAAGCTCCGACCAATTGCGGATTATGCTGACAGACGACTACAAGGAAAAGCTGGCGCGATTCATGCTCAACGTCAGCTACAGTGCGGTCACGGCGGCGTTTATCGACGCGAAATTTAAGGCGGGATACTTGCTCGTAGCCATCGACTTTGACGTGAAACGCTTGGAACAGGCGTTGGCTGTAATCAAGAATTTGCACGTTCTCGTGCTGGCTGAACAGGTCGCGGCATTAAAACTTCTGCTGCGAGACCGACAAGCACAAATCTGCACCATCACCGCACAGGAAGCCTTTGAGGTTTTGGGCATTCCCGTGCTTGAAAACGCGAACTTAGAACAATTCAGAACACAGGAAGGAGTTGGTATCATTGCTCGTAAATGCACTAATTCAAAAACTCAAAAACACGTTTAAGTCCGGACGAAACAAGGCGTATTTGTTCATCGGACTGTACTTCGTCGGCATGGCAATCAACAGCGTAGGCAACGGAATCAGCAACACCTTTGACGGCACGGACAAGCCGCTGTTTGTCATTAACCCGATTACAAATATTTTCGCTATTTTTACTCCAGCGGGAATAGGCGTACTTGGGTTTGCGGTAATCATGTACTGCCTGCTGACGAAAAAGGGTTACTCGCTGATAACAGGCTACAAGACGATTATTGACAAGGAGCGCAACATTGAGATTCTGCCCGACGGTACGCACGGCACGTCAAACTGGCTGTCCGCCAAAGAAGTGACGACCGACAAAAAGTTAGCCGGCGTGTTCAGTCACGGCGAAGTCAAGGATATGCAGACTACTTTGTTAGGCAAACTTAAAATCCCCGCGACGCTCGTCAGCGAAGCCGAAACGACCTATGTCGGAATTAAAGAACGTGTCGGCATGAACAACAACGTCATGGTTTACGGCGCGCCGAGTACGGGCAAATCGCAGGGATTCGCGAAACCGTTTATCATGCAAGCCGCCGAACGCGGTGAGAGCATTGTTCTCGTTGACCCAAAATCAGAATTCTACGAAGCGTACTCGCAGTACCTGCGTGACAGGGGTTACGATGTCAAAGTTTTCAACCTGCTTGACAAGGAAAACTCCGACGGTATGAACTGTTTCAGCGTTCTTGAAAACGACCCGAATTTAGTTCAGGCGATTGCGGAAATTATCATCAACAATACCAGCAATGCCAGCGAAAAACAGGATTTCTGGGAGAAAAGCGAAAAAAATCTGCTCATGGCACTACTGCATTACGTTCTGACGATGACCGACGAAATGGGGAGGCTCCTGCCGATTGAACAGCGGTCTATCGGCACGATTTATCGAATGTTGGCGAGCCATAACATCGCAGCGTTTGACAAGAAATTCAAGGCACTTCCGCCCGGGCACCCCGCCCTGCCGCCGTACGGAATCTTCAAGCAAGCAAACCCACAAATTCTCGGTAATATCATTATTGGGCTCGGCTCGCGGCTGAACGTGTTTCAAGACAGAATGGTTGACAAAATCACGATGTACAACGACATTGACCTTGAACTTCCGGGCAAAAAGAAATGTGCGTATTTTTGTATTATTTCCGACCAAGAGAGCAGTATGGAGTTTATGTCGTCCATGTTTTTCTCGTTGTTATTTGTGCGATTGTCCGACTACGCTCGTAAGGAAGGTGTCAATCGAAAACTGCCTGTTTCGGTGAATGTTTTGCTCGACGAATTTTGTAACATCGGTAAGCTGTTAGACTTCAAAAAAGTGTTGTCCACGGCACGCTCGCGGGGGATTAACATTCAAATTATCATACAAAGTTTAGCCCAGCTTGCTGACCGTTATCCTAAAACCGAATGGGAAGAAATCGTGGGTAACTGTGATTGTCAATTGTTCTTAGGCTGCAACGACCAGATGACTGCAAAATTTATCTCGGAGCAGTGCGGCGAAATGACAGTGCGTGTCAATAACTCGGTGATTCCCATGACTCCGCTGTTCTCGCCGATTCTAAGCTCGACGCGGCAGTTTACGCACAACAAGGGAATCACGGGGAGAGCGTTGATTTTGCCCGATGAAGTTCGGCGGTTGCAGTCTGAGCAGAGTATCGTTTTGGTCCGCGGGCAGAAGCCGCTCAAGCTGACTAAAATTATTCCTGATGAACACCCTGCTTTTAAGCAATTGACTTATGCAAAAATCACCGATTACAAGCCTGTATGGGCGGATTCGGTCGTCACGACGATTGACGACAGCCTTGTCAGCGCGGAGCAGTTTACTAAGGATTTCAAGCCGACTAAAAAGCCGGGGAAGTCTGCTAAGCAAGCCATTGTTCAGGACGTTGCCGAGACGAATATATTGGCGTCTGTCAGTCAGGACGACGACAGAATCGGGGCGCATTTAGCTTGAAAATGAAAAAAAGCAGAAGGAGGATTACATCAAATGATGTTAATTAAACCCATGAAACGCGCGTTGGAGATTGTCCGAATGTTCAACGGACTTGAGCGCGAACAGTTGGCGTTTTTCCTTAAAAAAGAGTATCACGGGCGGTACGGTGACATTGACAGGCTCTTACGCACCAAGCTGATTTATGAGGAAGACGGGCGGTTGTTCGTTCCCTATTTAGAGGTTGAGCCGAGCGTTTGCGATGCAGTACGCGTGTTGCAGGTATTTTGGTCGAAACAAGTCATCGCCTTTTATAAAGGTGAATACCCTGTTTTGGTCGAGTTCGTCAAGCAAACGCAAGACGGCTTGCGGAAGTTTTTCATCTGTACAGACGAAAGCGTTATGGCATTACAATGCTGTCAAAAAAATGCGGCTGTAGTTGTGATTACATCAAATAAGCAGTTACAGTGTCCGCATTTGCAAAACTATTATCTCGCCGTTTGGGAGAACGGTAAATATAATTTTTACAAAAAGGAAGGGTGATAAACATGAAATTTGACCAACTAAACACAGCGGAGCTTGACAAAAACTTGTCTCCGGAGGAACGAAAGGAGTGGAATTCGATTTACGCATCATACCGTTCCGGCTCGCTGATGGGCGGCGTAGTTATGGGGGTTGACAGTTATAATATTGGTGAGAACGGCGAAAAAGTGCTTGCCGTTGTCGTAATTCCGCACCGTGTCAAGATTTTACTCCCCGAAAGCCAAATGTGGGAGGAAAGCGATAACATTCACCAAAATATTACGCGTAACTTACTCGGAGCAAAAATTGATTTCGTGATTACCGAAATTGACCGCGAGAACGGCGTTTGCACCGCTTCGCGAATCGCCGCTAACCGAATCAGACGCAAGCAATTCTTGAACATTAAACCTTCGCCTAAAATCGGAGACCTTGTTAAATGCAGCGTTTTAGCAGTCGGAGTCAAGATGATTCTCGTTGACGTTCATGGTTTTGATTTGCGGCTGAAACGACAGGAACTATGTTATGCGACGGTTAATGACTTCCGCAACGACTATACGACCGGGCAGAAACTCAATGCACTGATTACAGAAACGAGCAAAAAAGAAACCACGCTCGCTGTTTCGGTTCGGGACGTTCAGCCTCACCCGTATATCGGAATCAAGAAACGTCACCCGCTGAACTGCCGCCGTTCCTCTGTGATTACAGGTAAGTACAAAGGTGCAATTTTCTGTAGGCTTGAAGACGATTTCGACTGCTTATGTACCTACTCCGAGTTTCAGCGTGACGAAGATTTTGAGGTAGGAAATAAGGTTATCATCATTGTGAAAAAGTACAGTGATAAGGCTCAGAGAGCATTCGGGGTCATTGTCAGTAAGTGGAATTAAGCTAAAGAAGGCTCAAGCAGAGCGGACTTGTTCCGCTCTGACGAGACTGACAAAAATCTAAAAATAGGAGAATATTGCCATGTTAAAATCAACCGAAGTGCAATGCACTTTACTCATCGCGTCCGACGAAAACGAGGGGATTTTAGACAAAGTTTTCAAGAATTTAGGCAAAAAACCGCCGCGAATACAATCCGGGACGAACTGGAGTTTGCGGCATTTTATTGACACCGATTTGAAAAGTTTCACCGCTCAGACCTACATTGTCCTTGACATTGCGGCGTTTTCTGAAAGCGGTGACGAATTCATTGAACTGCTGCCTCTTTTGCAAGAAAAGCACGGAAAAGCGGAGGTAATCGTCTACTGTGCCGACCTATTGCCGGGGGATTTGTTCTTGCACAAGTTAGTCAAATCGGGCTATACCAATGTGATTGCGGGTTATCCTGACTTGTCGGAGAAAGACGGTTTCAAGCTGATTCAAGCAGACTTGACCGAGGCTGTTACAGTCGGATTGTCCGAGCAGAAATATTCGCGGTATGTTATTTCAGAGCCTCTGCCGGATACGATTTCAGGGGACAGCGATTCCGAGCGAATCGAAGATTTTCACGCTCTTGACTTTTCGCAAGGCTCACGGCGAATTGCGGTTTTCGGCTCACAACGGCGAATCGGTATGACTACATTTGCTTTGAATCTGTGCCGATTCGTAGCCGCCAACGGCGGTCGGGCGGCGTTGGTTCTGTGCTGTTCGGATGCTGTAAAAGAATCGAATTTCATGTGCAAATATTTTTCTGCCGAGCAAAACGACGGCTGTATTTCGTTCGGCGGTATCGACGTTTTCGCAGGCGAACCTGTGGGCGGAATCGGCGGGGGCAACCTTGCTGAATTTTTATGCCGCGGGGTCAAAATCGGCCTCCGTCAAGACCTGCATGAAACGAGCGGCTACTGCGCAGCTGCAGATAAGATTTTACTTTTCTGC